>JAANMV010000006.1_pt1 | contig 245001 bp, 203 predicted proteins | sample 7279661 | NCBI WGS metagenome assembly JAANMV01 (sample SAMN14094540, study PRJNA606508) | bioreactor metagenome | isolation source: A lab-scale SPAN reactor treating ammonium-rich wastewater day 121 | place: Ireland: Galway | collected 2017-05-16
ATGTAGGCCTTCTGATCGGGGATCGAACGTTCTTGCAGATCGGTGCTGCGGCGCAGGTAGCCGACCGCCGGCACGCCAGTAGAATGACGAGTAGCCATTCCTTCCCTTTCCTATGCAAAGGGGGCTGGTCAGAGCCGCCTTGGTGTTACCAGCACTTCGGCGGCTCGTTTCGTTCACGAACCACCACAGTTACCTCAACTCGGTCGCAGATATCCAGCACGGCCGCGTTGTGGGCCAACGGGTGGCCCGCGTCGCGTTGCGTGAGCGGTTGGCAGAACGGTCGGGCCGTAAGAAAGGGCCGCGTCATGCGGCCTCGTGGGCGCTGGGGTTGGCGAATTGGGCGTCAGACACCAGCGGTCGTTGCTACAGCGTGTTCGCCGCCGCGCGGCGCTCGTGCGTTCGCGCCGCGCCAACCGGCAATGGCGCGTAGCAATTTGCACTTGGCGGCAATCTCGCGCCGGGTCGGCACGTATTCGAGCGTCCCGTTCTTGGCCCGCTTCCACCGCCCGCGATCCACCCATTTCCCCTCGGCCTCCCATTCCCGAACTTGGCCTTCCAACATCTTCTGCTCGTTCATCGTTCTGGCTCCTCGTTGCGTGGTCCCCGCCGCGGCCCATCCGCATGCGGGAGTCACACATGACACCCCTGGCAGGGCTGCCGAGAAACGACTCTCAACAAGGCCAATCCACTGCCCCGCAAAAACGAAGATGAAGTATGCGTGTGCGGCAGTAACGCTCGATCGGCTCTCTCCAAGCTTGCAATTGGCACCCGAGAGCATCATACAGTGGGCAGCGGCGACGGGAGCGTTTCGCCTCGTGAGCGCGGTCGTTGCCCATCATCGGGCAACTTGCCGGCACGGCATGCAGTTGTTCCGCGGCGCGGTCGCCGTCCATCCGGTGATCCCCAGCCTCGCGTTGGTCGTGGTTCGCTATCTGGAGAACATCCATGAGCCAATCCAGTCGCAGAAAACAACGTTTGGGTCTTGCCGCGGGTGTTCTCGCTGCCGGGTTGGTCCTGGCCGCAACGCAGTCGGGGCAGGTTCAGTCGCAACCGCCCAATTCTCCGGCAACCGCTCAGCCCAACGAGGCGTGGTTTCGTCCGGAGGCTGATCCTGCCGAACTGTGGAAGATACTCCGCGACGAGGTGTCCTCGCAGTGGATCTATCACGACCTCGATGCCGCCCGCGCCGACGCTCGGCGAACCGGCAAGCCCATCGTGGCGTTGTTCAAGTGCGTGCCTTGCGGCTCGGCGCCGCAGTTCGACGATGCCGTCAGCAGGGCAGATAGCCCGCTGGCCGATGTGCTCGATCAATTCGTTTGCGTGCGTGTCGTGAAGATGAATGGCGTGAATCGGCACTTGTTCGATTTCGACCGCGATGTGCCGCTGGTGGCGATGTTTCTCGCTGCCGATGGCACGGTGTACGGCCGCTACGGCACGCGGCCCACGCAATCGCGCACCGAATTGCCCCGCCACACGCTGCCGTCGTTTCGCAAATCGTTGGAACGCGTGTTGGCCCTGCACGCCGAACGCCCCCGCGTTGGTGTTGCTTTGGCTGGCAAACGCACCTCGCCGCAGGGCACGCCCTGGACCGACGATCTGCCCACCCTCAACACCAACCACAACCCGCCCGAACTGAAGAACTGCATCCACTGCCACATGGTTGGGGAGGCCGCCTTGGGAATGGTGATGCGCGAACGCAAGCTGGGGGTCCGCGATCTGTGGCCGTTTCCCCTGCCCGACAACATAGGGCTAAGGCTCGACCAGGCCGACGGGCTCCGCGTGAATTCCGTCACGGCCGACTCCCCAGCCGCCCGGGCAGGCGTGCGTTCCGGCGACCAACTGCTGCGGCTGGACGGTCAACCTCTCGTCTCCGAGGCCGACGTGTCGTGGGTATTGCACCACGTCGACGACAACGCCCAACTAAACTTGGCGGTGCGCCGAGGCGATCAAACCATGGATGTCGCCTTGTCCCTCACCGGCGAGTGGCGGAAGGGGCGAACGGAGGCGCGGGCATCGCTCACGCCCGCCCCGATCTGTTCCTACGGCCCGATCCTTCGCACCGCGACCGGCAACTCGTGCCGGTGGGCCAAATGGCGCTGGCGATCCTGTATCCGCGCGGCCGCGCAACGCAAGCCGGGGTCCGTCAGGGAGACCTGCTGATTGCCGTCGACGATCGCACCGATCTGCTGACCGAGGCAGACGTGCTCAAGTATCTGCACGTCGACCGGGCTGACGCCGCAAGCGCCTCGCTCAAGGTGTTGCGCCGGGGAGAATCGCTGACAATTTCACTGCCGCTTCAATGACTCCCTCGTGCGGCATGCATGCGGCACGGTTACCAGCCTCCCAATTTGCGCATGCAGCCGGGGGGCGCCGCAGTTCGCTTGGCGACATGTCATCGCAATGGCGACGGAACACCTTCCCACTCCCCGCCGCTACTCCTGGGGCAAGAACGGGAACAGTTGCCGAATCTCGGCGGGACTGGGCTGCCGGCCGTACTCGCAAATCTCAAACGCCTCGGCGTATTTCACTTCGCGGCCGCGCTCCGATCCGTACCAGCGAACCAGTGCTTCGCGATAACGGTCGGCTTCGCCCCCGGCACGCCGCACCCAGCGCTCGCGCAGCCATTCGCGACGCGCCTCGGGCTCGGTCTTCGGCGGAGCTTTCAGCGTTAACTCGGCGCTCCCCAGCGCGCCCCCTTCAAAAGTTTGCGATTCCAAAGCCAACAGCGCGTCGACCTTCTTCTCAAACACGTCGTCGATTGCCACCGCGATATCGGCGTTGAAAGGATACGGTTTCTGGAAACGATCGCTCGAATAGAGAAACACCGGGTTTTTCTTCAGCGCCGGCGTGTCGGGGCAAAAGAACGGCACCGTCACCATGAACGCCGCGTCTTGCACCAGAATGCCCACGTAACGGTGGTCGGGATGATAATCCCACGGACGATGGGCGATCACAATGTCGGCATTCCAGTCGCGAATCAGCCGGGTGATGGTCTTGCGATTCTCCAGCGTCGGCATCAGTTCGCCGTCGTGAATGTCGAGCACCTGCGAGGTCGCCCCCAGCCGCTTGGCCACCTCGGCCGATTCGGCCGTGCGGCGCTTGGCCAGCTCCTCGCCGTAAATCTGCCAGTGGCCAATGTCGCCATTGGTGACCGAAACCAGCTTCACGTGGTGACCGGCGGCCGCCCACAAGGCCGCCGCGCCCCCGCTCTTGTATTCGGCGTCGTCGGGATGGGCGCCAAAACAAATGATCCGCAATTTTCCGTCGTCGGCCTTGGCGGCGGGCGCATTGCCCTGGCCCCAGACCATCGACGGCGCAAACAAACAAATCAGCGAGAACAGCGCGAAGCGACGCATGTCAGTTGTCTCCAACCAGCGAGATAAACGTGCAACCCAACCATCGGATTGCCCAGCGACCCAGCCCCCGTGCGGCACGCAGGGCAACACCACGATGGTAATCCACGCGCGGCCTGATTGCACCCCGCCAAACCGCCCCCGCTCCCCAGACAGGCAAACCATGCTCGCTCGACTTCGGCCCGCGCCGCTATTTGCCCATGCGCTTGGAGATCAGTTCGAGCAGCGCCGGTTTGTTCTCAGGCGAAACCTTGATGAAGATCTGCGTGACCCCAATGCCCGAATAGGCATTGACCCGAATGCCCCCTCCGGCGTCGCCTTGCACCTTGATGTGGCCGGGCGGATACGAATGCCGGCACGCTTCGCTGCGGCCAATAATCAGCCGCTCGACCGCGGCGTGCGACTCCAGCCAGGCGATTTCGGTCTTCAGGCTCTTGTCGAGCGATGTATGGCGGCCACGCTTGCGCACCGGATGCATTTCCCCTTCCGTTCGAAAACGGCAGGCGCAGCCCGGGTGCTCGCACCCGGCAAATGCGTGTTGCGCCCGCCATCGACGCCGGCACACATTCTATTCGGCCACGCCGAATGCATCACCAGGTGATTTGGACGAGCAGCGTCAATTGGCGCCATCCGTCGCGGTCCGCCGGCCCGCAACGACCTGCTGCAGCCTTCGACGCCAGTAGTTCGGTGGTCTGCCGCGCCGCCCTCGACCCGTCGTTGCCGAGGGCGGCGCCGCATGCAGACCGCATGTGCGGTTTACTCCTTGATGTGCGAAATTTGCCGATACACGTTCTTGGAGTGAGCCGTCTGCTGGTAGGCGGCAATCACACCGGCATCGATCAGTTCGCGCCGCATCGCCACGCCGTGGCCAAAGCCGCTGCTGCTGACGGTGGAGAGTGCGAACGGGTGAAACGAGAAGATGCCATCGGAACCGCGGATTCGGCCGTACCAATCGCGGCCAGCCTGAAATCGGTTGACGTTTTGATTCACCGTTTCGTGGCAGCGGATGCACGAAAAGCGATCGACGGAAATGAAGCCCGCGTCGTAGTTCTGGGGAACGACATGAAAGCGGTCGCTCGTGGTCGGGGCAAAGGTGTAGTTGCCATCGACGCCATGCCGCCAGGTTTCGCCCAGCGCCGAGCGAAACGTGGTCGTGGTGAGCAGTTCGATCGCCAAGGCGTCGTCCAACGGAGGCAGCACGTCCACGCCCATCCGTTGATCGAACGTTCGCCGCGGATGCCGATCCGCCAAGGTTTGGTTGGGCAGCTTCTTGGGCTCTTCCAGGTGCGAAATCAGCGAAATCAGCGCCGCTTGGCCGTCGGGCTGGGGCCGCAGCTCGCGAATCCGGCGGGCGAGATCTTCCGCCGTGGGGAAGGGACGAAACACGTCCACGCCCCAATCATTTTCCTCCCGGTTGCGCAGCCGCAGTTCAAACGTGTAGTACCGTCCGTCGGGGCCGCGCTGCTGCAGCACCTCGCCCAGAATGGCCCCCACGGGGAACGTCCACGCGTATCCCATGCTGCCGTCGCTCGAACGCCGCCGATACCAGACAATGGGATGAAACTCGCCGCGGGCATCGTGCGGCAGCCACAACAGCCGAAACGAACGCACGCTGGTCGAGCGATGGGTGCCGGCCGGCGTTCCCCAAGGAAATTCGCGATTGCCGTTGCCGAACGGCTCGCGGCCATTGGCCGAAATGTTGTAGTAGGCGGAATGAATCCCTTGAAGCTGGTTCCCCCAGAACTGGTAAGCCCGGGGCATTTCGGCCTCGGTGTACAAGATCAGCCGGGGATCGTCGAGCAACGCTTGGGTTTGCGGATCATCGACCTTGGGGAGCATCGCGCGATACTGTTGATGCTTTTGCGCCGACATCAGCCGAAACAGCGGCGACGAACGCGGGGCCACCTCGGCCTCGTCGGCGGGCAGGGGTGTAGCGGCTCCCCATGCGCCAGTCGACAGCACTGCGACTGCCAGCCAAATCCTTGCGTGCTTTACCATGTTGCATTCCTTTTTTTGCGGATGAATGTCGTTTGCAATGAACGCCAGTCGTCTTGCGGAACAGCGCCCCTCGAAATTCACGGCGGCCAAAACCGATTGCGCCGGTATTCGCCGCGTTGTTGGGCCTCGCCGATCAGCGGCACCGAAGTCGTCGATGCGCCGCGAAACTTGAGCCTGCGATGCCCTGCTCACGCTCACTGCGACCGTTGCGCTGGCGATTTGGCCCGCGGCCCCCGGCGGTTATGAACGTCAGCGCGCAGCGGCAGCGCAATGCATCGCCGTGCAATTTGGGCAACCGCTCAAGCGGCCCCGCAGCGAGGTATTCCCCAGTCGCCGTGCCTGGGAAGGGTAAGGCCGGCTGCACAAGACCAGGCTTTCTTGCCTGATGGGTCCATCACACGCCTTGGTGACGAACAGCCAAAGGCGACGCCGCGAGTTCCTTCGCCATCGCCGGCAGAAGGATCGGAGCCGTCGCAGGAGTATCTTCCGTGATTGGGGGTGGCAAGTGCCGCACGGTTCCACCTCCGCAATGGTTTGGGAGGTGGCCAATCAACTCCTTTTGGTTCTGGTTGGTGAACCTCAAGATGGGGGAAAATTTAGCAGAGGAGATGGCTCGGTAAATGGGCAAAACTCAAAAAAGTGCGTAGCCTGCAGGGACTATAGACTTAGAAAAACCCCGATTTTGCCTTCCCCCCGTTCATGTTAGTTTATGTGGGAAAAATAGGGTGTTTGGGTTGAGGGATTTTCGGTGCGCCTTCATCAACTTTCGATTGCCCGCGCGGATTCCTGAGCCGATACGCCGCCGAGGGGGCAAACGCCCGCGCGGGGCGTTTTGCTGCCCACGGGGCGAAGTGGAAACGCGCCACGGTGGTGTTGTTCCACTCACAGCCAACGCTGCCAGGCTTCTGTCGCTGGCGGCGCCGCCACCGCTACAGCCATGATTTGTGAAGTTTGGTTTGACCCGCTCGGACCAGAATTCCGAATTATTTGAAGAACCGGCACAACCTGCCAAAACCGGTCGGGCTCTCCTGCCAAGGGGATCCGTCCGCGGAACCTGGAGGAACGGCAGTGGGTACCGGCGGCACGCGGCGTTTGTGCAACCAGTCGCGTGTCGATGCGCAGTCGAGCATCAACCATCGTCGGAGGGCTCTCAATCCCGCCGCGGCAATATGGCCGCTGCGCGCGAGATCCCACGGGGGCAGGTGTTCGAAGCACTGGAGCTGTTTCACGGATTGAGGGGGGATATCATGCCAGTACTGGGTAAGGCCTGGGCGGCCGCGCGTTGCCGCGCGCTTTGTGTCTTGTACAGCGGGTGGTGCCTGGCCATGGCGTTCAACGGCCAAGCCATTCGCGCCGAAGAACCCCAAGGCTCCAGCACTCGCGAAGCTCGCGAAGATGCCCTGCGCGCGATTCCCTACCGCGCCCTCAATGCGGACGGGCGCCGCAAGGTCGACGCCGTGCTCGACAACGTCACCGTGTTTCGCCGCATGCCCACCCAAAGCATTCCCTGCGATCCCGATTTGTTCTTGTTCATGGTGCGGCATCCCGACGTGATTGTCGACCTGTGGCGAGCCTTGGGCATCAGCAACATCTCGCTGGTGCGCACCGGGCCCGATACCTTTCATGGCCGCGACACCGAAGGTTCGATGACCGATATCCAGTTTCTCTATTCCAGCAGCGACACCCATCTCATTTACGCCGTGGGCAACTATGTCGGCGGCGTGTTCACCAAGCCCGTCCAGGGCGGATGCCTGCTGGTGCTCAAGTCGGGTTACACGCGCGACAGCCAAGGCAAAGTGCAGGTGACCAGCCGCCTCGACGCGTTCTTTCGCGTGGACCATGCGGGCGTGGAATTCATGGCCAAAACCTTCCAATCCCTGATCGGAAAAACCGCCGACAGCAACTTTGTCGATACGGCCCGATTCTTCAATCAACTGTCTCGCGTGGCCGAAACCAAGCCTGAAATGCTGGAATCGTGGAGCGAGCGGCTGGTCAATGTTTCGCCCCACGATCGCCAGGCCTTTGCCTCGGTGGTGTCCGTGGCGGCGGAGAAGGCGGGCAACCCCGGCAACCAGTTGGAGCGTCCGCGCAGCGTGGCCGTGGATTGGGACCAGTTCACGGCGCCGCGAGGCGCCAGCAACCCTCGCGAGGGGCGCTTCCAGCGCTAGCCGTTTGTCGAGGAACGCGATCACGGCATATTTCAACCTCGCCAGGTTCGAAGCCAGGCTCCTCCCCCCCCTCGCGACTTGCCCCCTTGGTGCGGCGGCGACTGGCCGCGTACACTTGATGTCGAGTTGCAAGTGCAGCCCGGCAAATTTCGCGAGAGGAGTATGCGGCCATGCTACGCACCCTGCTGATCGGCCTGGACGGTTCGCCCCCGAGCCAGGCGACCATTCAATTGGGCATTCACTGGGCGCAACGATTCGATGCCTTGCTGGTAGGCGTGGCGGTGGTCAACGAACCCGCCATTCGCGGAGCGACCACGCATCCTCGCGAAGGCGGCTATCTTTCCCACCTGCAAGAGCAGTGGATCCACCAGGCCCGCCACCGGCTGGATCAGCAACTGGAGCAGTTTGCCTTGGATTGCGCCGCGGCGCAAGTGGCCTGCAAACCGTTGGAAGACGTGGGAGCGCCCTGGGAAGAAATCCTTCGCGAGTCGCAGCGCTACGACATCATCATGCTGTCGCAGCACGCCGAGTTTGAAGGCGACGAAACCGAACGAACGCTGCAAGAAGTTCTTTCGGCCTGCCCTCGGCCGCTGGTGGTGGTGCCTCCCCAGGTTGCTCTGCCGCCAGCGGGAGAAATTCTGGTGGCATACGACGGCAGCGTGCAAGCCGCGCGCGCATTGCAAGCGTTTGTGAGCACCGGCCTGCACCAGCTAGGTCCGCTGCGTGTGCTGTCGGTCGATGCCCAAGACCGCGTGGCCGCCGCGAGGATTGCCGATCGGGCCAAGGAGTACCTCGCGCAGCACGGCATCGAAGCCACCACAGATGCCGTGGTCGCGGGCGGATCCGTCTGCGAACTGCTGTGCGAATCGATCGAACAGCATCAATCGCAACTGCTGGTGATGGGGGCCTGCAGCAAATCGCGGTTCACCGAGTTTATTGTCGGCTCGGTCACCAAGAGCATGATCAAGTCGTGCTCGGTGCCCACGTTTGTGTTCCATTGATCGCCGACCGCTTGCAGGCCAAATCGCCGGCTGCGGAAATCTGGTGATTATTCTTGGGCAAGCGCGCAAAAAAAGCCCCCGGATTGCCAGGGTCCCAGGGGGGCAAAGGACTCTGACACTTCCGGGAGCGATTGGAGGCTGCTCAGGTTTTCGTAAACTGCCGCGGATCCAGTGGACCCGAGCAATCGGGGGAACCGCGGCCGGCATGCCAGAATCCTTTCCGACATCCCTGCCGTGCATCGCCGCCTGCGTAGACGCGATGACATGGACACCGACGCAAGATCGAAGCGACCACCGGCGTCCTTGCCGATGGATACGCTTCGTGGTCCGCAGGAGGCAACTGCTTCCCTGATGCGGACCCACCCACGTGGATGCTTTGGTTCCGTTTTCTTGTCAAACCGCCGGGCCAACAGGGCGTTCGCCGCAATGTTGTTCCCGACGTGTGGGCGGGAGAATAAGAGAACCGCCGATCTCGGTCAATGCCGGTTTGCACAAACTTTTGCAGCCTCGATTCGCCGGGGGAATTTACCGGCAATCATCGCCAAATAGGGCCTGCTCACGCCGCGAGCAGGCATCAATTGGGCGGATGAAGAACGTATCCGAAAATTGCCAGGCTACGTCGGGCGTCCAGGAAATTTGGGAGCACAATCAGGTTTTCGGCCCGGCCATACATAGCCCGATCGATTCTCCGCGATGGGTACGCCAATCTGCCGAAATCGGACGAAAAACCCAGTTGAGTTAATCGTTCTCAAGATCTTCGTCGAAGGCGGCTTCCAAAAGGTCGGGCAGAATCTCGCCTGCCGGGCCGCGCAGCCAGATGTCGGCCGCCGTGTCTTCCAAATCGATGGCGATCACGGTCGCCTCGTGCTCTTTCGCCACCAGCGTAAGCAGGGCAGCCGGAAACACCTGGCCCGAACAACCCACCTGCAGCACGCAATCGCACGATTGCATCGCCTCGATGGCCAGATTCCAGTCGGGCTGGCACAGCGCGTCGCCAAACAACACCAGCTTGGGCCGGTGGATTCCCCTCCACGAGAGGCCCACCAACGGGCGGATTGCCAGCAGCAAGCGAATCAGCGGCAGCACCCAGGCACTTCGCAGGCGGGCCAGTCGATTGCCAATCCGTTGCAGATCACGCCGCGACAGCAGTCGCAAGAAGCGACGCTGGCCGAACACAATTTCGAACAGGGTACCATGCACGCTGTAGACCACGGTGCTGCCGGCGTCTTCGTGCAAGCCGTCGATGTTTTGCGTGACGACCGTCACCCGCGTGTGGTGTTCCAATCGCTCGATGGCCCGATGCGCCCGATTGGGCCGGGCCGCGGCGATCGGTTGCAGCACCTCGTACACGAAGGCCGCCAACCGTCGCGGTCGGAAGATTGCCGTACGCACCAGCCCTGTCCAGGTGGCGAACTGCTCGGGCGGGAACCGGGTCCACAGCCCTTGGGTGTCGCGAAAGGTCGGAATCCCGCTTTCGGCGGAAACGCCAGCGCCCGTGAACACGACCACGTGCCCCGCTCCGCGCAGCAGGCCGGCCGCTTGCTCCAGTCGCGAAGCTTGTTCAAAGGCGTCGTAGTCCATGGACCACCCAAGGCGTAACTCGTGCGTGCTTCGGAATGCAAACAAGCCGGTGCATTGCGCCGCCCAACCAATTCAATACGCCAACCGCCGCCGCTCTCCAGCCCTCGTTCCTTTCTTCTCGCGTCTCGCCGCTTCGGCTGCCGCTGCCGCCTGCGGCGCCGGCGCGCGATGGCGGCCCCGGCTCGATCGTCTTCACAGCATTTCCAGCGGGTCCACGTCCACCATCCATTGCACGCCCTCGGGCGGCTTCAATTCTCCGACCACACCCGCCGCGGCCTTGCGCAGCGCGTCTCCGTGCAGGCTTTGTATTTGCAGTTGAAAGCGGTAGTTTCCCCTGAGCCGCGTGATCGGGCAGGGCGCCGGCCCCAGCACCCGGCACGCTTCAATGGCGGCCGTGGCCGCCCGCAGTCGTTCGGCCACGTGCTCGGCAAATCCCGCGGCCGACGATTCCACCGGACCGCGGACCACCAGGCGGATCATTTCGGCAAATGGCGGATAGCCCAGCATCTGCCGGTTGGGAAGTTCTTGCGCGGCGAACGCTTCATAATCGTGGTGAATGGCGGCCTGAATCACCGGGTGCTCGGGCGAGAAGGTTTGCACCAGCACTCTTCCGCCTTTATCGCCGCGGCCGGTGCGGCCCGCCACTTGCACCAGCAACTGAAAGGTTCGCTCGCTGGCGCGGAAGTCGGGCAGGTGCAGCGCGGTGTCGGCTTGCACCACGCCCACCAGGGTGACATTGGGGAAATCGAGCCCCTTGGCGATCATTTGCGTACCCAGCAGAATTTGCACTTCCTGTTCGCGAAACGCCGCGAACGCTTGTTCGTGGCTGCCCGGCTTTTGCATGGCGTCGGTATCCATGCGCAAACAGCGGTAGTCGGGAAACCGCGATTGCACTTCGTGCTCCAACCGCTGCGTGCCCAACCCACCGTAGCGAATGCCGGCAAAACCGCAGGCAGGGCACTGCCGCGGCGCCGGGGTTTGGTACTCGCAGTAATGGCACAGCGACTGTTCTTCCGTGCGATGGTGCGTCAGGGCGATGTCGCAATGAGGGCAGCGCACGCTTTCCCCGCAGGCAGGGCATTGAATGTGCGTGCTGTAGCCGCGGCGATTGAGCAGCAGGATCACCTGCTCGCCGCGTTCGAGCGTGGTTTGCATCGCTCGCTGCAGCGGCAGGCTGAGCGCCCCGCGCTGCCGGGTATCGAGAAACTCGCTGCGCAAATCGATCGTTTCCACCGCCGGCAAGGGGCGAGAAAACACCCTGTCGGGCATCGATACCCGCCGGTACTCGCCCTGCTGGGCCCGATACCACGTTTCCAGCGACGGCGTGGCGCTTCCCAGCACTAGCGGCACGTTTTCGGCCTGGGCCCTTTGCAACGCCACGTCGCGGGCATGATACCGCGGCACGGTCGATTGCTTGAACGAACCCTCGTGCTCTTCATCGAGCACGATCAAACCCAAGTGCGGGGTGGGAGCGAACACCGCGCTCCGCGCTCCCACCACCACCGACACCTTGCCCTGGGCGATTTGATCCCAATGCCAATGCCGCTGGCTGTCGCTCAAATGGCTGTGCAGCACCGCCACGTTGCCAAACCGCGCCACGAATCGCTGTTTGGTTTGCGGCGTGAGACTGATCTCGGGCACCAGCACGATCGCCTGCCGGCCAAACGACACCACGTGCTGGATTGCCTGAATGTAAACCTCGGTTTTGCCGCTGCCGGTCACGCCGTGCAGCAAGACGGTTTCGTGCCGCGCCGCATCGAGAGCCGACACGATCGCCGAGAGCGCCGCTTGCTGATCGGGGTGCATGTCCAGGTGCTGCTCGCGCTCCGCGGCGGCTTCTGCCTGGATGGCCGAGCGAACTCGATGCGATTGCAGTTGCACCAGCCCTTTCTCCTTGAGCGCCTTGATCGGCGCCGTGGTGCAGCCTGCCAGGCGAGCCAGGTCGGCGGCCGTCATCGGTTCGGCGGCGGCCGCCAACTTCTTGAGTGCCGCGGCCTGCTTGACCGGCAGATCGAGTTGTTCCAGCCGCTGCCGAACCTCGTCGGGCACGCTCAACAGTTCGGCGATCCGCGTGCCGGCATTGCTGCGCACGGCGGCCGGCAGCACGGCTTCGAGCACTTCGCCCCAACTGCACAGATAGCGCTCGGCGATCCAGGCGGTCAGCCGCAGCATGGCGGGGCTGAGAAGTCGTTGTTCGTCGATCACGCCTGCCACGTCTTTGAGCTTGCGCCGCGTGGCCGGTTTGGTCGCGACTTCCACGCAGTAGGCCACGCGGGTTTGATTCCCGCGGCCCAGCGGCACCTTCAACCGCTTGCCGGCCTCGACCGCCGCGGCCAGCCCGGTGGGAATGCGGTAGTCGTAGGTTTGATCGAGGGTGCTGGGGAAAACAACCCGGGCAACCAACTCGTGCGATTGATCGTCGATCTCCCACGCCTCGGCGTCGGTGGCAAACAACGATTTTTGCTGGGAATTCATCGGAGAAAACGGCCAGGGCGAGGACGAGTCGGTTTGCTTGCGAGCGGAATACGCAACCGTTGCTCAAACAACGTCCGTCCCCGCCAACACCAAGCCTCGTTCTTCAACCACCGAACGCAACTTGGCCTTCCGGCCGTTTCCGGCAACTGGTCGTACCAATGTCGGCGTATTGTTCGGGTTAATTGCGGTTGCCGCGATGGAACGGGCAGCGGGTACGGTTATCCGGTTCGACAACGCACTTGATTTTATGCGGGTTCGTTTCCCCGGGTCGTCCCCCCAATGACAATATTTTGCCTTTCCGCCAAGCCCCGGCATCGGTTGCCGGCAGGCGAACCCCATCCACCTGTTCCAGTTTGCCTCGCTTATCGAATGCTCGGCCGCGGGGCATGGCAAGTCGCCCGAGCCGTGGAGGTAGTGAGCTTGCCATCGCGGCGACTTGCAAACGGCCCCCGTTCGCTTATGCTGGTGAAACGGTTGTCAGCCGCGAGCGGGGGGTGCGGGGAGGCGATCCCCGCGTGGCTGCCATCGAAGCGGCACTTGCCCCCTCCCTTTGAATAAAATGATTGCTGCCCCCTTGGGGGTGGCCTGGCAACTTGGTTTGCCTCGCGGCCGTGGCCCGCCTGCTCATTCCCACCGAGAAATTTCCCCTCCACCAGTGCCCATGGCCCCCCTCGCGACCAAAGACAAAGACCTGTTTGAATCGTCGACGATGACCTTCGGGGAGCATCTCGACGAATTGCGTCGTTGTCTGATCAAGGCGATTTTGGGCATGGCGGTGGCCTTGATCGTGGCGTTGCCGCCAATCGACATGGCGAGCAAGCTGGTCGACTACATCAAGAGCCCCCTGGAAAGCGCGCTGCAAGATTTCTACCTCACGCGGTCCACGCGCTATATCACCGAGCAGCTCGAAGTCTTGCGATTGGAAGGCGTGGCGACGCCGCCGCTGGACGAAGTGCAGCAGGCGATTCTGGAAGACCGCATGCTGCCGGGTTTGGTGTTCATCGACCCGCGAACGGTGTTCTTGGAATTACAAAAGGAGTTTCCGCGGCAGTTTTCGCAATCGCTGCTGCCGGCGTTCAGTTCGGTCGATTTGATCCGGCCCAACCAGTTCGCCGCGGAGTTGTTTGCCGACAAGGACGCGGAGGGCGCCAACCCCGCCAAAACCGTGTGGGAACTGCTCGATGCCGAGGGCCGCGCCCTGGTGGAACAGTACGCCGCCGCCGATGCCCCACCGATGCCGGAGGACGATCGCCAGAAGCTGGCGGCCTCGTTGCTCAAGGTGATCGAGAACGAAAGCTTTTTTCGGGCCGAGGACTATGCGACCATCGCTTCGAGCCCTCCCACCTTTGTGCTCACCGAGAGCGACCGCCGCCGTCAGGCCCAGTACACCAAGTACACGGGATTGGCGGCGCGCAAAGAGGGCCTGACCACGCTGGAGTTTCATCGGGGCCTGCTGGGCGCGGCGTTTCCGCTCACCGTTTCGACGGGTGTGCGCCGGGCGAGCATGCTGCCGCTGGTGCAATGGAAGTCGGTCAACGACGATCCGCGGACATCGCTGCGCAGCTTGAGCGCGCAAGAAATGTTTTTCATTTACGTGAAAGCGGCGTTGATCCTGTCGCTGGTGCTGGCCTCGCCCTGGGTGTTCTTTCAAATATGGCAATTCGTGGCGGCCGGTTTGTATCCCCACGAGCGCCGCTACGTGTACATGTTCTTGCCGATCAGCATCGGGCTGTTCTTGGGCGGCGTGGCGCTGGCGTTTTTCTTTGTGTTTCAGCCGGTGCTTCAGTTCTTGTTGATGTTTAACGACTGGATGAACGTCGACCCCGATATCCGCATCAGCGAATGGTTTGGCTTCGCGATTTTTCTGCCGGTCGGTTTTGGAATCGCGTTCCAGTTGCCGATCGTGATGGTGTTCCTGGAACGAATTGGCGTATTCACCGTGGAGATGTACGGCTCGAAATGGCGGATCGCCGTGCTGGCCATCTTCGTGATCGCCATGTTCCTCACGCCGGCCGATCCCTACAGCATGCTGCTGATGGCCATTCCGCTGACCATCCTCTACGGCGGCGGCATTCTGCTCTGCAAATACCTGCCGCGCGGACGCAACCCCTTCGACGCGCCCGACGCTTTGGACTGATCCCCCTCTTTCCAGGCCAGGGCGGGTTGCTCGCCGCGGCCGCCCCCCCCGCAATCGGCGCTCGCCCCGGTCGCCGCGGCGTGCTACCGTTGTGGGTGGAAGCAGTGGACCGTGCGGAGGTCTGGCCGGGTTGCAGCGACGCCCCCCCGGCGGAAAAGCGACGGATTGTGTCGAAAGCCGCTGCCCGAGCGTACCCTGTTTCGTGTTTTTCACCGGCGATGAGGTTTGTCATGATTTTTCCGTCCGGCCGCCCCTATTGGTTGGTTGTCTGCCTAACGTTCAACCTCTGCGTGGCAGCGCTGCCGGCCGCGGCCCAAGAGGCCCCCAAAGACGTCGCGGCAAAAGAAACCGCCCCCAAGGACACGCCCGCCAAGACCGGCAGCGGCAAAGATGCGATCATCACCCGCGACCTCCAGGCCACCATTGGCGGCCGAGAACTGGCTTACCAGGTGACCACCGGCACGCTCGCGGTGAAGACCGACGAAGGCAAACCCCGCGCCAACATCTTCTTTATCGCCTATACCGTTAAGCCCCAGAATGGCGCGCCGCAGCGGCCGCTCACCTTTTGCTTCAACGGCGGGCCGGGTTCGTCCAGCGTGTGGCTGCACATGGGCATGCTGGGACCCAAACGCGTGAAGCTCGACAGCGACGCCGCCCCCAATCCGCCGCCCTACGAAGTGATCGACAATCCGTACTCGCTGCTCGACATTACCGACCTGGTGTTCATCGACCCGGTGAGCACGGGCTTCAGCCGCCCTGCCGAGGGCGTGGAGAAAGGCCAGTTCCACGGCTACGAGCAAGACCTGCGTTCGGTGGGCGAGTTCATCTACCTGTACGTTTCGCGATTCGATCGCTGGGGCGCTCCCAAGTTCTTGTGCGGCGAAAGCTACGGCACCTTGCGGGCCGCGGGGCTGGCCGGCCATTTGCAGCAGACCTACAACCTGGAACTCAACGGTCTGGTGCTGGTCTCGTCGGTGATCGACTTTCAAACCATTCGTTTCGGCACGTCCAACGATCTGCCGTACATCCTGTTCTTGCCCAGCTATGCCGCCACCGCCTGGTACCACAAGCAACTGCCCGAGGAACAGCAACAGCGGCCCCTGAAGGAACTGCTGGCCGAGGTCGACCAGTTCGCCGCCACCGATTACACGTTGGCTTTAATGGCGGGCAGTTCGCTGTCGGAAGAAAAATTCAACGACATTGCCAGGCGGGTCGCGGCCTACACGGGGTTGAGCGAGGAGTTTGTGCGCCGGGCCGATCTGCGGATCAGCATGTCGCGGTTCGCCAAGGAACTGCTGCGCGACCAGGATCGCACCGTGGGCCGGTTCGATAGCCGTTACCAAGGCATTGACCGCGATTCCGCCGGCGAATCGTACGATTACGACCCCAGCGCCTCGGGCGTGTTCGGCGCTTTCACCGCCGCCGTGAATCAATACCTGCGCGAAGAACTCCAATTCGAACGCGACCAGGTGTACGAAATCCTCACCGGCAACGTGCATCCGTGGAGCTACCGCAGCTTTGAGAACCGCTACGTTTCGGCCACCGAGACGCTGCGGCAGGCGATGGTCAAAAACCCCAGCCTCAAGGTGTTTGTCGCCAACGGCTATTACGACCTGGCCACGCCCTACTTCGCCACGCTGTACAGCTTCAACCACCTGGGGCTGCCCAAAGAACTGCGAAGCAACGTCGACATGGAGTTCTACGAAGGCGGCCACATGATGTACGTGCACGAGCCGTCGCTGGTCAAGCTCAAGGAAGACCTGGTGCGCTACTACCAGCAAGCGCTCGTGCCAGAGGCAAAAAAATAGCGTCGCGGCGCGCGCCCCCCAACAGACGCCAACGCCGAAAGCGAGTGGATTTCACTCCCGGCAAACCATCATTTCAGGCACACAATACTGCCATCGGCCAGGGACAAGTAAAGCTTGCCGCCGGCCGCGGCCAGGCCGTCGTACGCCACGTTCGCTGGCAAATCGAATCGCGCCAGGGGAGTGCCTTTTTGAGCATCGAGCGTTAGCAGAATGGCTGCGCCGCGGCGGCCGTTGCGATCGCGGGGACCCGCAACCAGCAGGCGGTTGCCGGCGACAATCATTGCTTCTACCTGGAACGGCTGCGGCACTTTGAACTTCCACGGTCTTTGTCCGCCCTCGGCAAACAGCGTCCCATCCACGCGATAGCCAAACACGCGTTCGCCCGGCGGCATGGCGAGCAATTGGGCCGAAACCTTGCCGTAGTTCCAGTCTTGAATGGCTTTGCGGCTGGCCAGTTCCACGCACGTCCACGAAGACTCGAGCAGGCCCGCCTTGCCGCCCTGCAAATAATTGGGAAGGCTCTTGGCGTCATCGGCTTTCTTGGCATGCATGCCATTTCCCTTCGGGACCGAAAAGCGATGATACGACAAGAACACGTGGTCCCCCACGCCCACCAGGTAATCGGACAGGCCGGTGAATCCCTCGCTCACGGTTTCCTGCCAGGCCACTTCTCCGGTTGCGGGATCGAGAGCGAACACGTCGATGCCGCCATCGGCATCGGGAGCGCGGCCCGCGGCGGCAAACGCCAAACCGCCGTGCACCAGCACCGCGCCGGCAACCGGCCACGGCGATTCCAACTGGCCAAAGGCGACCATCCGACGATCATCGCGGGCTGCACGGAATCGCCAAACCAGGGCGCCGTCGGTCGCGCGAAGGCAATACACGTGGCCATCGTGCGAACCAAACAGGCATAGCCCGCCCACCAGGGTCGGAGGACTGTCAATCCGCCCCGCCGCCGTGTATCGCCAGCGAAGATCGCCCGTTTCGGCGTCGAGCGCGATCACCTGGTGCAGGTTGGGAAGGGCCACATAAACCTGGCCGCCGTCGATGGTGGGCGCCGTGACCGGCGAACCGGCACGCAACTCCCATTCGCGGCCCACAAAGTTTTCCGCCATGGCATCGCCCAGCAGGTTTACTTTCCAGGCCTGTTTCAAGGAGGCAGGCACTTCGGCGGGCGTGCTGCCGCTACGGGCGGCGTCGTGACGATGCGTGGGCCAGGTGTTCGTGTCGGCCGGAGTTTCCCAGGGGGCAGACTTCTCCACCTGGCCATACGCTGCGCCGCGCATGAGTCGTGGGGCATTGTCGGCCGCCTGCACTTCGCGGGAGTGCAAAGCCACGAATCCGCGAAGGGCGTCGGTATAGCACCCGCACGCGTGCGGATGACCGAACAACAAGCCATTGGCCGGTACGAAGCCCATGCCGCAACCGCCGCGTACAAATTTGAACGGATGCTTTTCGCCGGTTTCAAAATCGACGAACGTGGCTTGCCGCGGGATCATGATGTAGCGGTCGCCGGCCACCAGCCATTGGCAGCCCATTTTGGCGGGCGTGGCGGTTTCGGGCCACAAGCCCGAGGTGACCAGCCGTTTGACCTCTTTGCCCGAGCGGGGATCGAGCCCCAGCCACACGTTCTGCCCATTGAGCGTCTTGGGCGAGTTTTGCACCAGCATCCAGATCAGTCCGTGGCGATGGAAATGGCCCACGTAGCGTTCGTCGGAGTAATCCTTGCCCGGTCGGGCATCGGTGGTTTGGCTCCACAAGTGGTTGGCGGTGGCCCGGTCGAACACGTGGAGCGAACCGTGCGCTTGCAGGGCGATCACGTCCTCGGTCACCAGGTTGATGCGTAGTTGGCGACTGGCCGTCCACGGAGAAACATCGAGGCGGAACCGCTCCTGGCCGGTGGCGAGATTGACGGCCGCCAGGTGGTACCGGAAGCGTCCGTCGTCGGCGCGTCCGCCCGACAGCACATAAACCTCGTCGCCCGACACCACGGCGCCGTCGACTTGCGGGGCATCGTATGTCCACGCCGGGGTGTGATGGACCGTGTTGAAGGCGGCCAGCCCCGTGCCCAGTTCGCACACCAGCAGGTCCTTCACTTGAAAAAGCTGCCGCGGGGGTTGCCGGGTTTCGTACTGCCGAAGCGTTTTTCCGGTGGCGGCGTCGAGCACCGTCACGCCTTGCTGGCCGGCCAGGTAAAGCCTTTCGGCCGTGGCAACCAGCCGGGGGTTGAGTTCGCCCTGCCCCGTGGTGAAGGGCCCGCTCCAAGGCTGCTGCCACAGTGGCAGGCCCGAGTAGGCATCGCGGCAGACCAGGTACTGGCGTTTTTCAGGTCGGCCCAAGTTGTCGACCGTGTTCTGCGTCACGTAAAAATTGCGGCCGCCCGCCGATACCAGGCATTGCGTGCTGCTCTTGCGATCGGCCATGGCAAACAGCGGGCCGGTGATCCACTGCAACCCGGTGGGCACTCCCACTTCGCGATCTTCGGTCACCAGGGCCCCGTCGGGACCATGCCAGGGATGAGTCCATTCGTCGATACTGCCGGGAACCGGCTTCACTTCGACCGAGAACCCCTCGTCTTGGGCGCGGTAACACGCCCCGCCTGGCGCCAGCACCCGGCGAATTTCGGCGTCGGGAATCGGGCACTCGGTCCCCACGATGATCGCGTTGACCAGTCGATCGAGGTACGGCAGCCGATCCGCGTTCCATTGCTCGACCGTCACCACGCCATAACGACCCGCCTGCACGTGGCGTGCTCGGGCCGCTTCCACCTGAGCATCATCGGCCAGCAACAGATGCACCAGGCAACGGCCGCTGTCGACAAGCTGCTCCGCGAATTGGTGATTGTCGCTACCCAAAATCACCACCAGGCCGCCGCGCAGCGACGCGCGCTGCGTTACTTCGCTGACCGTGTGCCTCGCCGCCGGATCCGCCGACGGGGTTACCGGGGACGGTTCTTTCGCCCACAAGCCGCGGCACTCGGCCGACAGCCACGCCGCCACGCAACAGGCGGCCGCCACTAAGGCAACACGCCAGCGCACGGGGCACGCAAGCCGCCCAGGCAATACGCCGCGATCATTCTTGGTCGAACCCATCTGAATCTCCCCGGATCGGCGGGTGGTAAAAGGGCGTGAGACGGAGCCTGTCGCCACGCATCGCCCAATCGGATCGCATTCGCGAACCAGAGCCAATGGGGAAGCTATCGCACTCCCCGTCAAACCGCAATTCGACTTGCGGGCTTTTTGCGGGCCCTTCATGGAGACTGGAATGCGGCCGGGGCAAGGGCCGGAGGCGCCCGCCACGCCGGCGCGCGATGGCATTGCCAGCACGGCGCGGGGTTACCCGCCCGAGAATTGCTCGAAGTCGTCGTACATGCGTTTGGGCGCGTCTTTGAACCGCGTGAACTGCTGGAACCAGGCCAGCCGCACGTCGTCGATCGGGCCATTGCGCTGCTTGGCAATGATAATGTCGGCGATCCCCTTGAGATGCTGGAACGCCGGGTCGTCTTTCTTCTCCTTGCTCATGTAGTACTCTTCGCGGTGCACGAACATCACCACGTCGGCGTCTTGTTCGATGGCGCCCGATTCGCGAAGGTGGCTGAGCCGGGGACGATTGTCCTTGGAGAGTTCGGCCAAGCGGTTGAGCTGGGCCAGGCAGATGACCGGAATCTTCAACTCGCGGGCCATGGCCTTCAGCCGCCGCGCCATTTTGGCCACCTGCTCCTGTCGCGGGTCGTTGGAGTTGTCGGGCTCGATCAACTGCAGGTAATCGATGATCAGCAGCGAAAGCGAATTCTTGCGTTTGAGCCGGCGGGCAGCGGCGGCGATTTCGGTCACGGTGCGGCTGGGAGTGTCGTCGATGAACAGCGGAGCCGTGCTCAACTCGGCCGAGGCTTCCACCAACTCGCGGCGGTCTTCGGCCGAAAGAAAACTGCTGCGGAACTTTTCGCCGGGAATCTCGCCCCGGGCGCACAGCATGCGCTGCGCCAACTCGGTTCGTGACATTTCCAGGCTGACAAACAGCGTGGCCATCTTCTGATCGACCGCCACGTGCTCGGCAATGTTGGTGGCGAAAGCCGTTTTGCCCATACTGGGACGGGCGGCAAGAATGATCAATTCGCCCGGGTGCAAACCGCCCGTCAATTGATCGAGATCGGTAAAGCCGCTGGAGACGCCGGAGAAATCGCCCTTCAGGCGGGCATCGATCTGCAGGAAAGCTTCTTGCACGGCGGCGTCGAGCTTAACGACATCGCCCCCCGAGCGTTTGTCGTGAATGGCGAAGATTTTTTCTTCGGCCTTGCTGAGCATGTGCCGCGGATCATCGCCGCTTTCGTAAACGTCGCGAATGATCTCGGTGGCGCTGAATATCAACGAGCGCAGCGTGGCCTTTTCGGCAACAATCCGCGCGTAGTATTCGGCATTGGCGGCGGTGGGCACGCTTTGGGCAATCTCGGCCAGGTAGGCCATGCCGCCAATGTTGTCCAACTGGTCGGCCGTCCGCAACCGATCGAGCAGCAGCGTGATGTCGACGCGCTTCCCTTGCTCGTGCAGCGCGAAAATATGCTCGGCAATGCAGCGATGGGCGTCAACATAGAAGTCTTCCGGCCGGAGGATCAGGGCCACCTCGTCGCACAGGTCGGGTACCAGCAGCAAACTGCCCAGCACCCCTTTTTCGGCTTCCATGCTTTGCGGCGGCAGTCGCTGCAAAAGGTCTGCGCCTCCCCCGCCCCGAGTGTCCTGGTGGCGACTGTCTTGCCGTATCGATCCTTCGAGACGTGTCTTTGCCATGGTCTGTTATTTTCGCTTCAGCGTGCGCGGAGATGGCCGAAAAAACCGAGAGGGACGAACGCGAGCGGGCTTGCACACCCTGTGCCGCGGCTGCACCCTGCCGACACATCGACCCCAGGCGGGTGTTTTCCGCTTCGGGCGTTTTCCACTGTGCGGTCCCCCGGGCCGGTTCGCCCCCCATTGTCTCAGCTTGTTCAAATTTTCACCATAGGCTCGGGGCGGCGAATTCAAGCTCGCCCGGCCGCGGCTGCTTCGCGCGGGTGCCCGTAAAACCCTGAATGAACACGATTTGAGCGGATTTTTTTGGCCCGCGCGGCCCTTCGCACCACCCCTGCCCAGCGGTGAACAAACTGACGATAGCGTGCTCCGATCGCCAACCGGTGATGGAAGACCCCGACCAAGGTATGTTACCCTTGGCAGCAACGTCGGCCGAAACGAATGCCGCCCTCAGGTCGGCGACGTTTGGATCACCCGCGGCATCGGGGTTGCATGAATTTTCCCCCGGAACCTTTGTTTGGACATCAGCGGAGGGCCTGTTCCATGAGACCGATCCTTGTCCCTGTCGACCTTGCAGACAACTCGGAAATGGTGGTGAATTACGCCGCACGGCTGGCGCGCGGCACGCACGGAAGCCTGATCATCATGCATGCCCTGCCGCCGACCATTTTGCCCGGAGCCGACGACGACGACGTTTACGATCCCCAGCAGGACGCCAAAAAAGAAACACTCCACTCGATCGTGCCCTCGGTGTCGGGCGTGCCCTACGAGCATTACCTGACACACGGCGCAGCGGTGGAAGCCATTCTTGCCGCGGCCGAAAAGAAGCACGCGCGATTGATCGTGATTGGAGCCCGCGGTCGAGCAGCGCACGAAGGCGATCCGCTAGGTCCCATCGCCAAGCAGGTGGTGCTGCAATCGCCTTGCCCGGTGATGCTGGTCAGTTCCCGCGCGAACACGGATGCCAAACCGGCGGCTTCGTGAACGCGTTCTGCCACGGCATCACGCACCGAGGCGCCGCCGTTGCGCCATTCTTCCCGCTGCCCGGGGCAGACTCGCGCGGGCGCCGCTGGCTACAGCAGCCATTCCGGTTTGAGCAGCAACAGAATTCCCAGGGCCAACACCAGCACGCCGCTCACCAGCTTGAGCCAGCGACCATGGGTTTCCTGCATTTTGCGGCGCCCTAGGGTCACCACCACAATGCCCACCATCACGCTATCGTCGAGCATATAGGCCACGATATAGAGGGCCAGATAGGCATAGTTCTGCCATGGCGATAGCTGGTGCATGCTCAAGATTTGGGTATAGACCGCGGGCAGCCCGGCCGTGCACAGCAACTCGATGATATTCACCAGCACCGCCAGGACGATGGCGCCTGCAATCGCCGCCCACAGATTTTCGGCCGTAACGATCCGGCGCACCCGGGCATAGATGCCGGGCTTGGCCGACTCGGGAATGGACAGGCTGATGCCGCGATGAAACGCGAAAAAGTCCTTGATGTGAATGGCGCCGATGAATGTTGCCAGCAGTCCCAAGACAATCTGCACCGGTCGCAGCACGCCCACGAGCAAGAAGACGTTCAGCCACGCCGCCATGAAGGCAAAATAGGCCACCCCGCTGATCACCACGAACGTACCGGCGACGGCCAAGATCTTGCCCCGATCGCGAAGGTTGACCAGCACCGACAACAAAAACAACAACACCCACATTGCGCAGGGATTGAAGCCGTCGACCAAACCGACCGCTATGGTGAACAGCGGCAAGCCCAATTCCGAGGCGCTTACGCGCCCGAATAACGGCAAATCCATGCTCTCCGCTTCTGGGGAATTCTCGCTGGAGCCTCCATCGACGGACAGCGGCGGCGGACCATCGCCTGGGGGCGAGGGAAGGGGCAACGGAAGCGGTGCCGCCTCGGGGGGTGATCGCCCCACCTCGGGCGGCAATGCCGGCAAAGGCGCCGGTTCCCCGCCGGGCACCGGCAAGGGAGGCGGAACATTGCCATCCTGCCGCGACGCCAAGATCAGGCCCGTCTGCAACGGAGCGAGGCCTTCGTATCCGCTGCTGGTCGCGGCCAGCCAGGCCGCGGCGCCCAGTCGATCGCCAAACTGCTGCCACGAACTGCGCAGGTAAGACGTTCGCTTGACCGTGCAGGCGTAAGTCCACGGGGAGAGGATCGATTCAATCCTCCGGCCCGAGGTCGCGTCGCTATCGTAGCCCACGTGCAGTTGATTGCAGAAGTGAAACACCGGCACGCTGGCCGCCGCCGTCTTGTAATGCCTCGCAAGTTCTTGCAGACGATTGCGAGCCGCTGCATCGCCTGTAATGTCATAAATCTGCACGTTGAACGCGGGGTAGCGGCGCTGGATATCGGCAATGAATCGCTTGCCCGCCGCGCAATGCGGACAGCCAGGACGCGTGTAAACCGAAATCGTCAGCATCGAATTCAGATACGATCTCAACGCGGCAGCATCGCGAATACCGCTCCATTGCTGATTGCAACCGTAAAGCAACGGCAGGTGCGCATCGGTCAGGCGATAGTATCGGGCGATGGCTTCAAATCGATCCTGGCCTTCCCCCCGGTCAAGATCGTATGCCGTGAAGCCCACGCCGCGGCGGCTCTGCAAAAAACTGTACGATTCTTTCAACAGGGACAGTGACTGCGGATTGCTGCCGCGATAGTAAAACTCCAAAATCACGCACCGCGTGCCATCAGCGGCCGGCGGCGATTGGGCAGCCAACCGCGGCGTGAGAATGAATAGAATGGTCAGCAGCACCCCAACCTGCGCAACCGTTGCGAAGAACAAAGCCCAATTCACTCCCCAAAAACGGCGAGGCAGGGAACTCCCTCGATGTGCAAACGTGTTGGTGTCCATGGCAATCGCTCAAGGCGGCCGAGCCGCAATCGAGAAGCTAGATCTTTCGTGCTGAAATCTCCGCAACCTGCAGAGAAGTTTCTCAGGTCAACATGCAGTTGCGGTTGACCCGGGGCAAGTCAATATCTTCGACTCGTGGGGAGATTTCGCGGCAACAAACGATCGCCGATTCAACCATTGTCGGTCCCTCGCTGGCCAATTGCCACCAATTCGCCTCCCTGGGGGCTTTCATTTGCAACCGACAATTCACCTCAATTGCAATAGCCATGCCCTATCGGGAGAATCAACAACAAGGGAGGGCTCTTTTCCCATATTAGCAGCGGATCGGTCTGGCATGTCGTCTTCAAATTTCAGCAGCAGCGTGGCTATCTTAGCGCTGGGCAGCCCCCACGGCGACGATCAAATGGCCTGGCGAATAGCCGATCTACTTTCCAAAAGACCCGATCTGCAGGGGATCGTTCACCGGTTGCGTTCGCCCTGGGAGCTTCTCGATTTCGCGCAACCCGATTGCCGGCTAGTCGTACTCGACGCGTGCCGGACCGGAAATGCGGTCGGCGCCGTGTTGCGCATTCCGCCCGGCAGCGATCTCGCCCAGTTCGGGGCACACTCCACCCACGGTGGCAGCATTGCCGATGCCATCCAACTGGCCGAAAGCCTGGGACGCCGAATTCAAGAACTCACCGTGCTCGGAATCGAAGTCGAGATGTGCGATTCTGGCACAGAATTGAGCGATTCCGCGCAAGATGTGCTACCCTCGGCAACCGAGGCGGTGCTGCGAGAGTTGGACGCGCTGGGGATCATTCGCTAAAAAGACCGGGCTGCCACATTGGTCGCCAACGCGTGCCTCGCTTCCACCAACCCGGACAGCGGGATGGAGCACAGTGGTCACTGCCGGTTGGTATGCGCTTAGCACCGCCGTGGCGAAACCAGACAATCGCTCCAGCGGCCGCAGCAGCACCATTAGCGGGGGGCCAATTCGCCGTTGGCGCGGTATGATCGTGGACGTGTTTCGATTCGCAGGCGGCGAAGGCCCGACCCATTCGCTGATCAGGGAGGTGGAACATGACCGAGTCCGATCTCGTGCCCGTCCTGCAAAGCATTCCGTTCTTGCAGGCGCTGCCTGAAGGCTCGCTGGCCAAGCTGGCCAGGATTTCACGCATTCACGACTTCCCCGCCGGCGAGATCATTTTTCGCCAGGGCGATCCGGCCGAAATCATCTACCTGGTGATCGAAGGCACGGTTGCCCTGGAAATTTGCGCGCCGGCAGTCGGGTGCAAACGCATCCTCACGGTCGGCGACGGCGAGTTATTGGGCTGGTCGCCCGTGCTCGAACAAGAACGCTTGACCGCCACCGCGCGAACGCTCACCGAAACGAAAGCCGTTGCCATCTCGGGCAGGCAAATCGTTTCTCTCTGTGCCAGCGACACCGAGTTTGGCTACGAATTCATGCGCAGGGCGGCGCTGGCGCTGGCAACGCGGCTCAACGCCACTCGCATGCAGTTGGTCGATGTCTACGGAAGCCAGATGCCGGTGGCGCCCGACGAACGGATTGGCAGTTTCTGACGTACAGGGCTACAAAGTTTTGTCCCCCACGGCACGCTCCGGTTGCGGCTCGTTGCCGGCGGCCAATCGCCCTCCTGCCCGCAAAGCTCCGGCCAGCACTAACAACATTTGAGTCACTCGCCCCGATGCCTACATCCTTTCGCCGAAAGCAACTCGCACTCTCGCCAAAATCGGGCGCGAGAATTTCGGCGACTTCCCCCTGACCGGCGACCCTGCCCGAGGATGCGATGACACATATTCCCCCCAAGCAGGCCCGGGTTGCGATCCAGAAGCCGGATTTGCAGTTGGTGATCGATCGGCTTCGCGATTTGGGCTATCGCACCATCGGTCCGCAAGTGCGCGAAAGCGCCATCGTGTACGACGACCTGCACTCGCTGGAAAAACTGCCGATCGGTTTTCTGGACGACCAAGACGGGGCGCACTATCGCCTTCGCGCCGACGCCAACGCCGGCTGGTTCGACTACGTGGTGGGCCCGCATTCGCTCAAGAACTTCCTGTTCCAGCCTGCCGAAACCATTCAAGAGCTGACCCGGCTCAACGGAACCTGGCAGGTTGCCGAGCCGCAGGTGGAAGAACCGCCGCTGGCCGTGATTGGAGTTCGCGGCTGCGACCTGCGCGCCCTCGACGTGCAAGACCGCGTATTCCTGCGGGGAGACTACGTCGATCCCGGCTACCGCCGCCGCCGCGAAGGTTTGTTTCTGGTGGCCGTCAATTGCCGCCGCGCGGCCGCCACGTGCTTTTGCCACAGCATGAAATCGGGCCCCCAGGCCGGTTCCGGTTTCGATCTGGCACTGACCGAATTGCCCGACGTCTTCGCGGTGGAAGTGGCCACCGAGCGCGGCGCCGAAGTGCTGTCCACCATCCCGTGGGCGCCCTGCTCGCTGGAAGAAATCGACGCCGCGCGCCGGGTGTCGCAACAACTGAGCGAGCAGATGCACGCCCGCGACGCGCAGCCTGCCAGCCCCGGCCAACCCCGGCCGCGTTCGCTCAATACCCACGGCATCCACGATCTGCTGCTGGGAAATCTCCAGCACCCGCGCTGGCACGAAGTCGCCGATCGCTGCCTGGCCTGCGCCAACTGCACCATGGTTTGCCCCACCTGTTTTTGCAGCACCGTCGAAGAAGTGGCCGACCTCACCGGCGACCACGTCCGCCGCGAACGCAGTTGGGCATCGTGCTTTACCGCCGAGCACTCGCAAATGAGTTCCGGGGCAGTGCGAAATTCCATCACTTCGCAATACCGCCAGTGGCTCACTCACAAGCTGGCGAGCTGGTACGACCAGTTTGGCGTCTCGGGCTGCGTAGGCTGCGGGCGCTGTATCACCTGGTGCCCGGTCGGCATCGATCTCACCGAAGAAGTGGCCGCCATTCGCGAGACCTCCTGATGCTGCCATCCGCCCCCGATTTTCCCAGCCTCGACCGGCAGGCCCCCTGGCGCCCGCACGCGACCAAAGTTCGCTCGATCACGCGCGAGGTGCCCGGCGTCGCCACCTACGAACTGGAACTGGAAGATGCCGCGTTGAGGCAGCAGTTTCGTTTCTTGCCCGGCCAGTTCAACATGCTGTACCTGCCGGGGATTGGCGAGTGCGCGATTTCGATCAGCTCGTCGGCCGATGACGCGCAGCAACTGCTGCACACCATTCGCGTGGTGGGCAACGTCACGCGGGCCATTGCCCGCTTGCAGCCCGGCGATCCCATTTTGATCCGCGGCCCCTTTGGCTCGGCCTGGCCCATGGACCTCTGCCGGGGATGCGATGTGGTGATTGCCGCGGGCGGCCTGGGCCTGGCCCCGCTGCGGCCGGCTATTTACCACATCCTTCGCCGGCGAAGCGACTATGGCCGCGTGGTGTTGCTGTATGGCGCCCGCTCGCCCGGCGACTTGCTGTTTACCGCCGAATACGACGCCTGGCGCGCCGCCGGAATGGAGCTGCAAATCACGGTCGACCTGGGCGATGAAAACTGGCAAGGCCAAATCGGCGTGGTGCCCGCCCTGCTGTCGCGGTTGCGACTGCGCGAGGCTCGCACCCGGGTGCTGACGTGCGGCCCCGAAATCATGATGCGGTTTGTCGTTTTTGAAACCATTGCCCGAAGAATCCCCCGCGAATCCATTTACTTGTCGATGGAACGCAACATGAACTGCGCCCTGGGGCACTGCGGGCATTGCCAACTGGGCCCGGCATTCGTTTGCAAGGACGGCCCGGTGTTCAGCTATCCGCAACTGGAACCATACCTGCATATCGAGGACTTCTGATGACCAGAAAAATCCGGCTGGCGGTCTTCAAGTTTGCCTCGTGCGATGGTTGCCAGCTTTCGCTGCTCAATGCCGAGGACGAACTGCTGCAAATCGCCGACGCCGTGGAAATCGCTTACTTTCTCGAGGCCCGCAGCCAAACGCTGGAAGGGCCCTACGACGTGGGCCTTGTCGAAGGTTCCGTCACCACCCCGCACGATGCCCAGCGGATTCAAGAAATTCGCCAATCGTGCCGCTACCTTGTCACCATCGGGGCCTGCGCCACTGCGGGCGGAATCCAGGCCCTGCGAAATTGGGCCCACGTCGATGATTTCATCCATCAGGTTTACGCGTCGCCGCAGTACATCTCCACGCTGCAAACCAGCACGCCGATTGCCGATCACGTACCGGTCGACTTCGAACTGCGCGGGTGCCCCATCAACCTGCGGCAGGCCGTCGAACTGATCACGTCGTTGGTTCTGGGCCGAAAACCGCGCGTGCCGCGGTACAGCGTGTGCATCGAATGCAAACGCCGCGGAACCGTCTGCGTTTCGGTCGCCCAGGGAATCGCCTGCCTGGGACCGGTAACGCAAGCGGGCTGCGGCGCCATTTGCCCCTCGTACAACCGCGAGTGCTTTGGCTGTTACGGTCCCAAACAGCACTCCAATCTCACGGCCCTGACCGACCACCTGCTGGAGGAAGGCGCCGACCGCCAACACCTTGTCCGGCTGATCCGCGGCTTCAACGGCTACGCGCCCGAATTCCGCGAAGCCAGCAACCGGCTCGAAAGCAGCGCCGGCAACAACGCCGGGGCCTGACCGATACCACCTGAATCGACGGCCAATCCATCCATGAACCAAAAGCGAACCATCCACGTGAAGGCGCTGACCCGAGTCGAGGGCGAAGGAGCGCTGTACGTGCGACTCGAGGGCGACACCGTTGCGCAGGTGGAACTCAACATTTACGAACCGCCGCGGTTCTTTGAGAGCTTTTTGCGCGGCAGGGCCATTCACGAAGTTCCGGACATCACCGCCCGAATCTGCGGAATTTGTCCGGTGGCCTATCAAATGAGCTCGTGCCATGCGCTGGAAAAAGCGCTCGGCATCGAAATCACGCCAGAGATTCGCACCCTCCGCCGCCTGTTGTACTGCGGCGAGTGGATCGAAAGCCACGCCCTGCACATCCACCTGCTGCACGCCCCCGATTTCCTCGGTTACGAAAGCGGCATCTCCATGGCGGCCGATCACCGCGAAGTGGTCGAAAACGGCCTCAAGCTCAAAAAAGGCGGCAATCGCATCGTGGATATTCTCGGAGGGCGATCCGTCCACCCCATCAACATTGTCGTGGGAGGCTTCTACCGCGCGCCCCGGGTGAGCGAACTCCGATCGCTGCTGCCCGAACTCGAATGGGGACTCGAAGCGGCGATTGCGGCCCTGCGGTTTGTCTCCAGCTTTGATTTTCCCCAGTTCACTCAACCCTACGACTGCGTCTCGCTCAAGCATGCCGATGAATACCCCATGAACGAAGGGCGGATTGTCTCGTCCAGCGGTCTGGATATCGACATGGCCGACTACGAGTCGCGTTTTGAGGAGCGGCACGTCCCCCATTCCACCGCTTTGCAAAGCGTGATGCTTCCCGGCGACAAGCGCTACCTCTGCGGTCCCCTGGCCCGTGTCAACCTCTGCCTGGAACAGCTTCCCCCCAGAGCCCGCCGCGAGGCCGAGCGTTGCGGCATTGCCTGGCCATGCCACAACAATTTCCAGAGCATTGTGGCCAGGGCGATCGAAGTCGCCGCGGCATACGAAATCGCCGTGGAGATTGTGCGCAACTACCACAGCGAACCCGCACACAGCAGAATTCCGTATACGCCACGCGCCGGAGAGGGCTGCCATGCCACCGAGGCGCCGCGCGGCTTGCTGTACCATCGCTACCGCATCGGCGACGACGGACTCATTGCCGAGGCCAAGATCGTGCCCCCCACGTCGCAAAACCAGGGACAGGTCGAAGACGATCTCCGGCAGTTCCTGCCACAAATTCTCCATCACGACGACGACACCGTTCGGCACCATTGCGAACACCTGGTCCGCAATTACGATCCGTGCATCAGTTGCGCCACCCACTTCCTGCAATTGAAATTGGACCGCGCGCAACCATAAGGGTGCACGGCTGGCGATTCCCCCCACGACCTCCATCGCCCCCACGACCTCCATCGCTTGGTGCCCGAACATGCCTCCTCCCCCCGCGGCCAACGCGCGACAAGCATGGCGTTTGCAGCTTGCCGGAATGGTGCAGGGGCAAGGCGTGCGTCCGGCGATTGCCCGCCTGGCGGCCAAGTGCGGCCTGGCCGGCGCTGTCAGCAATACGCTTCGCGGCTTGGAAATCATTCTCGAAGGCGACCTCGACCGCCTGCGCGCCTTTCGCGACCAGCTCCCCCGCTGGCTGCCCCCGGCCTGCAACGCCCGCGACCTGCGGCAAGAGGACATTCCGCCGCAAGGGCGAACCGAATTCGTGATCGTGCAAAACCGCGATCCCGAGTCCCTGTCGGCGGCCGTGCCGCTGGATACGGCCACGTGCCCAACATGCCGGCAGGAAGAGCAATCTGCCGACGATCGCCGCAGCGGCTACCTGCTGATTGGCTGCGCGGCCTGCGGCCCCCGTTATACGATGATCCGCGCCATGCCCTACGAACGCGCCGAAACGGCCATGAGCGAGTTTGCCATGTGCGCGGCGTGCGCGCGCGAATACCGCTGCCCGGCCGACCGCCGCTTTCACGCCCAATCCATCGCCTGCGCCCAGTGCGGACCCGGCGTTTGGGCCGAAGATCGGCACGGCGCGCTGCTCGGAGCAAACCACGACGCCGTGGCGGCTGCCGTTTCCGCCATTCGCGCCGGGCAGATCGTGGCCCTGCGAGGATTGGGCGGCTATCAATTGCTGTGCGATGCCACCAGCCAGGCCGCCGTGCAAACGCTGCGGCAAAGAAAAGGGCGGCCCGACAAGCCGCTGGCCGTGCTGGTCGCCTCGCTGGCCATCGCCGCCCAGTTGGCTCGGCTCTCCCCCCACGAACAAACCGCGCTCGATTCCCCTGCCAATCCCATTGTCCTGGTGCCAACCCGCGACACGGCAAGTCTTGCCAGGTCGGTGCATCCCCAGCTTGCCGAGGTCGGGCTGTTGCTGCCCACCACCCCCGTGCACGCAGCACTCGTGGCCGGGGCTGGCCGCCCCCTGATATGCACCAGCGGCAATCGCGAAGGCGACCCCCTCGAATACCAGCCACAGCCCGCGCGGCAGCATCTCGGCGGCCTGGCCGACGTCTTCCTGCATCACAACCGCGAGATCGAGCGCCCCGTCGACGACAGCGTGGTTCGCCTCTTGGGCAAGCGACTGCAGGTCATCCGCCTGGCGCGAGGCTTCGCGCCCCTGCCGCTCGACCTGCCCTGCGACATACCGATGATGGCCCTGGGAGGGCAAATGAAATCGGCCCTGGCCTGGAGCAACGGCGCCCAGGCGGTGCTGGGGCCCCACATGGGCGAGTTGGAAAGCCTTCCTGCCAGGGAACGCTGGGGTTCGCAATACCAGGACTTCAAGCGTCTCTATCGGTGCGAGCCCAAACGTATCGTTCACGATGCCCACCCGGAATACTACTCAACCCGCTATGCCTTGAGCTTGGGGCCAGACAGCCGTGGCAACCCGCCATCGCCCGCGCCCCGGCTCATGGCGGTTCCGCATCATCATGCGCACGCCGCGGCCGCCATGCTGGAACACCGCGCGTTTGACGAACCCGTTTTGTGCGCCACTTGGGACGGAACGGGACTCGGCGCCGACGGCACCCTGTGGGGCGGAGAATTCCTGCTCTGCCAAGGCCTGCGGCAATTCGAGCGCGTGGGGCATTTTCAATCGTTCGCCATGGCGGGCGGCGATGCCGCCGCCCGCGAACCGTGGCGCGCGGCGTGCGCGGTATTGCGGCACGTCTTTAGCCCTCGCGACCTGCACGCGCACGCTGACCAACTCGGCGTCGAACGGGAGCTGGTGCAGCGATTTGCCGCCCTGCTCGGTCGCCCGGCACTCTGTTTTTCCACCACCAGCGTGGGCCGGTTGTTCGACGCGGCCGCCTGCATCGCCCTCGGCGTCACGCACGTCAGCTACGAAGGGCAGGCGCCCCTGCTCCTGGAGGCCGTCGCCGACCGCCGCGAACGGGGAAGTTATCCGTTGCCACACGTGGGCCAGCACGCGTGGCAATTTGACTGGCGTCCCCTATTCGCCGCTCTCTGGCGCGACCGGCAGCGGGGAATCTCTCCGGGCGTCTTGGCCATGCGGTTCCATCGGACGCTGGCGTCTGCCATAACGGAAATGGCGGCGCGCTTCGCCAACCACGCCGTGCTCTTGTCCGGCGGCGTGTTCCAAAACGCGCTGCTGCTGGAGTTGATCGACCAGGCGCTGGGCGGACACGGCGGCCCGCTGCGCTGGCCGGGCGTCATTCCCGTCAATGACGGAGGGCTGGCCGCCGGACAGCTTGCCATTGCCGCCATGTGCCACGAAGCCGGATGCCCGGTCGACTCGCAGCACAACCCATCGCCCGTCTCAAACGGCAGGAGAGAATGACATCATGTGTTTGGCCGTGCCCGGCTGCGTTGTGCAATGGCTGGAACGCGAAACGGTGTTCGCCGAGGCCCTCGTCGAGTTCGCCGGGGTGCGCCGCCGGGTGAACATGGCGTGCGTTCCCGAGGCCGACTTGGGCGAGTACGTGCTGGTTCACGCCGGAGTCGCCATCGCCCGCATCAGCCAAGCCGAAGCGGCCAGAACGCTGGAGACGCTCGAGCGGCTCGATCTCGAATCCGCAGACCACGACGAAACCGGCGGATGAATGCCGCGCGCGGCCAAAGCAACCCGCGCCTCAGGCTGTTTGGCCGATCCGCAAACCCGCTCTCGCATCCAATTTCTTCGGCCGCCCAACGTGCCGTGGCGGTTCTCGGATAGGGTCTTAAGGTTCTGGCGAGATCTTCACAAACCGTTCCCAGGCGGCGTCCCAGGCGGCCGGGTTCCGCGGTTCGTACGTTTGCACCGGGAACGACCTTCGCACCACCTCGCGCGCTTGCGAAATCGAGCCCACCGCGCCCGCGGCAATTGCTTGCATCATCACGTTGCCAATCGCCGTCGCCTCGACCGGCCCCGCGACCACGGTTCTTCCGCAGGCATCGGCCGTGGCCTGGCACAACCGCTCGTTGAGCGCGCCGCCGCCCACGATGTGAATGGTGTTCAATCGTCGGCCAATCAGCCGCTCCAACCACGACAACACCTGCCGGCTCTTCATGGCCAGGCTGTCCAGCGCGCAGCGAATCACCGCTCCCTCTTCCTGCGGCGCCGGTTCGCCCTGTTCGCGGCACGCCGCGCGAATGGCCTCGGGCATATCGGTCGGAGCCATGAACCGGGGATCGTCGGGGTTGACCAAACTGGCCAAGGCCGGCGCCGCGTCGGCAAGTCGGTTCAGTTGCTCCCAGTCCCATTGTTTGCCCGCCGCGTTCCACACCCGGCGGCACTCCTGCAACAGCCATAAACCGGTGATGTTTTTGAGCAGCCGAATGGTGCCGCCGACTCCCCCCTCGTTGGTGAAATTGAGCTTGGCGCACGTGGCGTTGATCACCGGCCGGGGATTCTCCACCCCCATCAAGGCCCACGTTCCCGAACTGATGTAACACCAGTCGGGCTCGGCGCCCGCCGGCGCGGACGCCGCCGGCACCGCCATGACCGCGCTGGCCGTATCATGCGTGCCCGGAGCCACCACCGCCAGGTCGCTCAACCCGGTCGCCGAAACCACCTGCGACCGCAACTTGCCCAGCCCGGTACCCGGTTGAATCACGTCGTGCAACATTCGAGTGGGCAAGCCAAACCGGCCGAGCAGGTCCCGCGCCCAATCGCCCGTGGCAGGGTTGAAGAACTGCGTGGTGGTGGCATTGGTGAACTCGTTGGTGATTTCGCCGGTGAGCAGCCAGTGGAACACGTCGGGCATCATCAGGAACCGCTCGGCCATCTCCAGCAGCGGCGAATGGGCCTCTTGCAGAGCCAGCAGTTGATACAGCGTGTTGAACTGCATGAACTGCAAGCCGGTGGCGGCGAAAATATCATCGCGCGAAACGCACCGAAAAGCGCGCTCGAGGATGCCGTCGGTCTGCGGGTCGCGGTAATGGTACGGCGTTCCCAGCAGCGTTTGCCCGCGACCCAGCAGGGCAAAATCCACCCCCCAGGTGTCCACGCCCACGCTCACCGCGCTCCCCCGCGGCAGCTCGGCGTGCGCCTTTTGCAAGCCTGCCAGCAGTTCGCTCCACAGCCGCGGCAAATCCCAGTGGAGATGCCCCGCCATGGGCACGGGCCCGTTCTCAAATCGGTAGATCTCTTGCAACTTCAACGCGTTGCCGTCGAATAGGCCCGCCACCAGCCGGCCGCTGGAAGCGCCAAAGTCGGCAGCGAGAAAAATCGGGTCGGCCATCTTCGCATCTCCCCCTGGGTGCCCCCCCTGGTGCGGCGCAGCACGCCGCTGCATGCCGTCATACGGCCCCGAATTGGCGTCGTCAAGAGTTTAATCCATAAAGACTTGTGACGAAATCCTCGGGGTGCGTGGTCCGATCGCCCGCCGCACCGCTGGCCCGGCATAATCGATCCAAACTGAAGATCAGGCCGTTCCCCCGACGATACTTAGGGAATGAATCCCGCCAATTGTTGACCTTCTTTACCAACATAGGTATGATTCCAGCCAACTCCCCTGGCGCGCCGTGCCTGCTCCAGCAGACAACGGAGGCGCAAAGGATGATCGCTTGAGAACATTCGCCGCGTGTTGCGGAACGGTTCGTCCGCCACGCCGAAGAGGAGGCACACCATGCAAGTTGGGGAGACCCGTGCAACCCGCTTCCGGATGCAAACCCAGCCTATGAATACCGTTGTCGAGTTGCCCCGAGGCGTCGATCCCACGCCCGAACAGTTGGAACTCCTGGCCGAGCACAGCCGCCGCCTGGAAACCGCCACGCCGCCAGAAATCATCCGTTGGGCGGTGGAAAACTTCCACCCCAAGCTCACCATGGCGACCGCTTTCGGCCCCGAAGGCTGCGTCATTCTGCACATGCTGGGCAGCATCGATCGGACCGTGCCTGTATTCAATCTCGACACCGGCTATCAATTTGCCGAAACGCTCGAATTGCGCGACCGCATCGCCGCCCGCTACGGCATTGAAGTCGAGATGAAGCAGCCCGACACCACCGTGGCCGAGTACGAGGCCCTGCACGGCGGCCCGCTCTACAAAACCAACCCCGACCAGTGCTGCTTCGATCGCAAGGTGAAGGTGCTTCGCCAGGCGGCGTTGGGCATGCACGCCTGGATGAGCGGTATTCGCCGCGATCAAAGCCCCGATCGCGCCAAGGCCCCCATCGTTGGCTGGGACAAGAAATTCAAGCTCGTCAAAATCAGCCCCTTGGCCAACTGGACCAAGAAGGAAGTCTGGAAACTCATCACCGACGAAGACATCCCCTACAATCCGCTGCACGACCAGGGCTACCCGAGCATCGGCTGCTGGCCCTGCACCCGCGCGGTCATGTTCGGCGAAGAAGACGAACGCGCCGGGCGTTGGAGCGGCACCGCCAAAACCGAATGCGGATTGCATACCCTGGACGATTCCCCCAAGGATTAAGCACGAATCGTGAAGGTATCTGCCAAGACCGAATACGCCTGCATCGCCATGTTCGAACTAGCGGCCGGTTACGCCAGCGGCGAACCGATCCGGATTCGCGCCATCGCCGATACCCACGGCATTCCCTCGCGATTCCTCGTGCAAATCCTCCTCCAGCTCAAAGGCGCCGGCCTCGTCCTCAGCACCCGCGGCGCCCTGGGCGGATACCGCCTCGCCCAACCGCCCGAATCCATTTCCCTGGCCGACATCATCACCACCATCGAAGGCCCCGAGGCCGAAACCACCGCGGTTCCCCACTCCGCCGCCGGCCGCGTGCTGGCCACCATCTGGCGCCAAATCGGACAGCTAGAACAAGAAGTTCTCTCGTCGATTTCGCTCGAAGAACTGGTCGAACGCGCCAGCGACCCGGCCGAAGGCATGTATTACATTTGAAGCCGGTCCGAAAACTTGATCTCGCATCCCAATCTCTGGCCGCACGACGTACCCTGGCGGTTCTCGGGCAGGTTCTTGGGCGACTTGCGGCCCCTCCCTTGCCCCGAGCAGTTCCCGCCAACGGCCAAACTCTCATATCTGCCCAAACCGCCACAAGCGGACCAATCCTCGGACCTCCCTCGGCAAAAACTCGCGATAAACTGGCGATTCGGCCGCCCGCGGCGATACCGGCAATTACAATAAAGATTGCGCGGACCCAGAATTCTGCGAAGAATAGGCAGCTTGCATCGTTTGTTTGACCGCCCCCCCACGGCGGCGATTGGCAGAGGAGCTACTCCATGCATCGACTCACCGCAACCTGGATCACTTCGCTGACTCTGTGCTGGGCTGCAACCTTGGCGGCCCAAGAACCGGCCAGCCTGGGTCCGCAGTTGGGCGATGCGCAGGTCAACCGCTACCAGGTCGGCATGATCGTCAGTTCCAATGCGGGTCCCTGCACCGGACTGGTGGCCACGGCGCCGGTGCCCGTCGATTGGCCGGAGCAAAAAGTGAAGGTCATCGAGGAAGACGTCTCGCCCTTCGTGCAGCGGATGAACTACCGGATGGTGGACACCGTCAAGCAAATGCTGGTGCAAATTCCGCAATTGCCCGCTGGCCAGCAGGCCAAAGCGCTGGTGACGATCGAAATCGAGCGGCACACGCTCACGCCGCCTGCCGACACCACCGTGTTCTTGCGTCCCCAGAAAATGCCGCTGGATATCCGCAAATACCTGGGCGACAGCCCCTTCATTGAAAGCCGGCACGCCAAAATTCGCTCGCTGGCGAAAGAAATCACGCAGAACAAGGAAGGTGCTTGGGAAACCGTGGAAGCAATCTACGACTACGTGCGTGAAAACGTGAAATACCAGGAAGGCCCGCTCAAAGGCGCCCTGAAAGCCCTGCAAGACGGCACCGGCGATTGCGAGGAACTCACCTCGCTGTTCATTGCCCTGTGCCGCGCCAGCGAAATCCCCGCGCGAACCGTGTGGGTGCCCGGCCATTGCTACCCCGAGTTCTACCTGGTGGACAAGGACAACAACGGCTACTGGTTTCCCTGCCAGGCCGCGGGGGCCCGCGAATTCGGCGGCATCAGCGAAACCCGCCCGATCCTGCAAAAAGGCGACGACTTTCGCGTGCCCGAACGCCCTCGCGACCGCCAGCGGTACGTGGCCGAATTTCTCACCGGCCGCGGCGGGCAGCCCAGCGTCAAGTTCGTGCGCGAATTGCTCAACGGCGCCGACTAGGCCGGCCCGCTCGTCGCATTAGCTGGGCGACGCGACCGTCAGTTCCAACTCGCCGGCGTGGGTCGCATTCCAGCCCAAACCCCAGGGTCGTTCTTCCGACCGGCTCAAAATCGGTCCCAGCACTTGCGGCAAAATGTCGCGAATGTGCCACGGTCCGCTGCCTGCCGCCTGTTGCCGCGATTCCACGTGCCCCCGGCGCCCGCGCTTCGCTCGGTTGTTGATCATTTCCACGGCAGATGCCTTTCATGGAAAGGAGGAGTGAGGCTGGCGGCCCGTCCGAACTCGACCAGCCCCACACCAGGGTTCAGGTGTTCACTAAAACCAGTGTACGGAATGGTGTACAACAGTCAAGCCTTTTCCCGACAGAAAGCGGCCGGAGGATTCCTCCGCGGGCATCGCGTCCCATGGCGGCCGACTCCGCCACGCTCATGCTTTCTGCCCTCCATTCTCCCGCAATTGCTGTGCGGAGATGAAGTACATGAAATAGTCATTGAAGTGAAGGTGCTCCAGGTCTGTGGGCGGAGGAGGCGGTGGCGGACCCTCGATAATGACGGGCAAAATCTCTGGCGGTGACGCATCGTCGCCGCTTTTGCGACTTATGGCGTGAGTTACCTCCTTCATCACCCATTCCGAATCTCGGGCGGCACGGGACCAGAACAACAGAAACAAATCGCTGCTGTCGATGTGCTCGTAAAGCTTCTTGGCCCATCGTTCGCCGGGATCGAGATGGAGCAGATCATGGAAATAGTCGATCTTCATGCAGGCCAACATCTGCACTCGTTTGAGCACCTCAGCCCGGTCGGTTGAAGCATAAGATATGAACGCTTTGCGATAACGGCAGATTGCGTGCGCGACGGGCTCGCTCCCGAAGGCCGTCCCTATGATGGCATCGTCCTGGTTTTTTTCGCTGTCCTCCGCCTCGAACACGGTGATCATGAATTTAACGTGCCCCACCGGCACGCTGTCTTGGCTGATGGTAACCGTGCCAATTGCGTCTCCAGGACATTGATCGCGCGGTACGCAAACCCCGAACTGCACGGACTGCGAGGTGCCCCGCCAAACAAGGCTTTGGAATGGGTCGTCCACGACAAACCCTGGAATGGAGAGATGAAACGTTAGCCTCGCGCCGCGCGCAACCTCCGTTTCCAAGCTCTTGGCCGCTCGCTCCTGTGCATCGGCATCATACGTCGTCGCAATGTTGCGAACCTTGTCCGCTTCCGCAGGTTCCTCGCCGGGAAGAACAAACACTTGGACAAGAAACGAGGACCCGGTCAGCACCGTGGGGCGCGCAAATACCATGCAATCGACCGGATCCAACATCGGGGACCGCTGCCGGCCGGATACCGCTTTGAATAGGGCGCGCAGACTGGGCCGCAGACTGTTCAAAGGAGAATTGGCCGTAGTATACACGCCATATCGCTCGTCCAAGTTGTCCTTCACACGCATCGCCGATTCCATCGCTCCATAATCGCCTCGTGCCCGGTATACTTCATTGAGACTGTCCAGCGTCTCCTGGACTCGCTGCTTGACATTATTCTCAATCATCGGGGTGCCATTGCGCACGTCGACGGACGACCGGCGGTAGGTGCCGAGCGACCACAAGAGCATCGCTTCGGCGGCCGCATATTCTCCGATTCCTTGGTAGGCAATGCCCAATTCCCTTAATTTTGGCGCGAGTGCTGGTAGATAATCGCCCATTCGGTGCCGCGCCAGATGCACGCCTTGAGAGATGAGGCGAATCGCTTCATCATGAGCGCCCTCGCAATGCCGCTGTTCCGCGAGCTGGATCAAGGTCGAAATACGACGTGCGATCTTCGCGCATCGAACGTTGCCGACGACTTCGACCACGATTTTCCCGAGGAAGATCGGAACGATCCACACGACAATTATGATTATGACCCAATTGTTGCCAGGCATACTTCGATCCCCGTCGTGAAGCATTAACAGGAATTCACATGCGCTAAGCCAAAGCATAACGCAGCGGTCGATACCAAACCACGTCCATGGCTTCCGGCTCAACCCAGCTTTGCATCCCTCCGATCCGCGGGACGTTATTCTTCGGCACGCACTTAAAATCCGAGTCCGTGCGTGTTACGTTGTCCCTTCGTCCACACGGCCTGTTTCCTTGGGCGTGCGGCGCGCATTCGCGCAACGGCGTGGGAATGTTGCGGGTGCTTAGGTTTCAACTCACTTCTGCTTGTACGAAAAGGGTTTGACATGATTCGGATTCGAGCTGCCACCACCTGTTGTCTGCTGGGATTGGCCATGGTGTTGAGCGGTTGCGACTCTGCCCCGCAATCGTCCAGCGACATCATCAAGGACGACCCGCTGCTTTTGGCGCTGTCCAAGGTGGGGCATATGCACAACGATTACCACGACGTGCACAACAAGGGGCCGGCCAACTGGGAAGAGCTCAAGACCATGGCCGGTGGCGATCAGAGTAAACTCGATGCCATCGCCTATGTGCAGAGCAAAGGCTACGACCTCCAATGGGGCGTCAGGCTTCAGGACCTGACCGAGGGAGCGTCGAGAACCGTGCTGGCACGATCTCCCCAAGAAAGCTCCTTGCTGTACTTCGACGGCTCGGTTCAGAAGTAGCCGGCAGCGGGTGTCAGCCCGATGGTTTCAACGGGCAGCTCGTGAAGCCAACCGCCGCCGCGCGCAATGGGGCAGGCTGCCGTTTCCAGCAGCAGAAAGCGCTGCCGATGGCGAATTGTCCCGTTCAAGATCGAACGCAGGCTGCCGAATAACCTTGCGGCGACCGTGCTTCGCGCTGTTCACGGAAGCGAGGGGCGGCGGATTGAGCAAAAGTGCTTTAGACCACGAAGTGGGTCCGCGTGCCGCGCAGGGAAGATGTCGCGGCGGAGGCGGGCGTCGCGCGGGACTCCACCCGCGCGCATTGCCAAACTTGACATTGCCCAATTCGCTGACAAAGTAGGCAATTGGCCTCAACCGCCGGCCGCCCAAGGGGCAGCCCGTTTGGCCCCCGCGATTGTGGTCGGCAGCGTCTGCCCCTCTGCCGCGGCCGGTGTTCAGGTATTCGATCGCCAGGAATTCGACATGAAATCGATGCCGGTCGCGCTGAGCTTGCTGACGAATGCCGCGCGTCGGCGAAACCTGATCAGCCTGGCCAAGCTGCTGATCGTATTTGTAGGGATGGTGTTGGTGTTCACCATCACCTTCCATTATTTGATGGGCATGGAAGGGCAGCAGCACACCTGGGCCACCGGCTTCTATTGGGTGTTGGTGGTGATGTCGACGCTGGGGTTCGGCGACATCACCTTCACTTCCGACCTGGGCAGGGTGTTCTCGGTGATCGTGCTGCTGTCGGGCTCGGTGTTCATGCTCGTGCTGCTGCCGTTCATGTTCATCCAGTTTTTTTACGTGCCGTGGATGGAAGCCCAGGCGGCCGCGCGAGCGCCGCGCGTCGTTTCGCCCAAGGTCAGCGGCCACGTCATTCTCACCGGCCTGGGTTTCGTGGAACAGGCGCTGATTCGGATGCTCGAACGCGCCAGAATTCCCTACGTGTTGCTGGTAGGCGATCTGAACGAAGCCCTGCGGCTGCACGACGACAACTTCGTGGTGATGGTGGGAGACCTCGACGACCGCGAAACTTACGTCAACGCCAGGGCCGACCAGGCCAGCCTGGTGCTCACGGCCTTGCGCGACACCACCAACACCAACGTGGCGTTCACGGTGCGCGAAATCTCGACCAACGTGTCGATCGTCGCCACCGCTTCCTCTGCTGCGGCCGTCGACATCCTGGAACTGGCCGGCTGCAACCAGGTGCTGCAATTGGGTGAAATGCTGGGCCAGTCGCTCGCCCGCCGCGTGCTGGGACGCGATGCCAAATGCCACATCGTGGGCGAGTTTGGCGAACTGCTGATTGCCGAAGCCTCGGTCGCCGGCACCCCGCTCGTCGGACGCAAACTCAAGGATATCCGCCTGGCCGAACACGCCCGGGTGAACGTGATCGGCGTTTGGGACCGCGGTCGGTTTCAGGTCGCCGGACCCGATACCTTGATCGACGTTACCTCAGTGCTGATGCTGGCGGGCACGCGCGCCGACCTGGAGGAGTACGACGGCCTGTTCTGCATTTACAGCATTGTCGAAGCCTCGGTGGTCATACTCGGGGCAGGCAGGGTCGGAAGGGCCACCGCCCGCGAATTGCAGTCCCAGGGAATCGAGTATCGCATCGTGGAACGCAGCCCCGAGCGCATCCGCGATTCCGAACATTACGTGCTGGGAGACGCCGCCGAACTGGAAGTGCTGGAGAAGGCGGGAATCATGGCATGTTCGTCGGTGGTGATCACCACCCACGATGACGACATCAACGTGTACCTGGCGATTTACTGCCGGCGCTTGCGTCCCGACGTGCAGATTCTTGCCCGGGCCAACCAGGACCGGAACGTGTCGACCCTGCATCGGGCCGGGGCCGACTTCGTGATGTCGTATGCCTCGACCGGGTCCAATCGGGTGTTCAACCTGCTGCAGCGGGGCAACATTCTGCTATTGGCCGAAGGGCTGGATATTTTCCGCGTTCCCATGCCCTCCCGCCTGGCGGGGCAAACCCTGGCCGAGTCGAGGATTCGCCAGGCGACGGGCTGCAACGTGGTCGCGATCGTTCAGGGAGAAACCTTCAACGCCAATCCCGATCCCCATTTGCCCCTGCCGGCCGATGGCGAGTTGATCGTGATTGGCGACGCCGAAGCCGAAATCAAGTTCTTCACCACGTACAGCGCTACTTGAGCGGGCCGCGCGCAAAGAAACATCGGCCGCGTCGGCAGCGCGAAACGCGGCGTACACTCATCGGCAGGCAGGCGTGCGATCCGCTTCCGAGTTGTTCGCGGCGCTCCACGGCGCAACATGGTCGTCCACCGTGAATCGATCGGGCGCCGATTGCGCGAATGGCTTCTCGGCCGGGCGCTCCTGGATGTTTTCCGGTTCGCCGGGGTCAGCGTCCAAAGTCGGCTGTTCGCTTTCGAGCCGGGCGATGATCATGTTGATGTCGTCGGCCAGGTCCTTCCAAAAATCGGTCTTGCGAAATTCCAGGGGCGGCGGCGTTTCGCCCTGGGCAAGCTGCTTGAGGCTGCCGCGAATTCGCACCATGGGACCGGCGAAGCGGTTGCTGAAACGATTCGCGCTGAATACCACGATGGGAAACAGCGCCGCGGACGCAATCAGGTACGGCGTCAGGTGGTACCCGATGCCACTCGTCGCCTGGGACTTGCCCGACAGCCACGCCGGGGCCACGCGATAGACGAGAATGATAAACATGAACGTGGCCGACGCCCAAAACCAGTATTCAATTGCCTGTCGCAGCAACGCTCCCTGCACGGGAGGATCGACGAAATTCCGGCAACGGCGTTCGGAACAGCTGCTTCGAAGAGTCGTGGCGCGCGCCATGATATTCTCGCGATATATGGGAGACACGAAGTTGGAAGGCGACATCGTGCAAACGTACGATCACCAGACCTGCTGCACCCTGTGGCGCCGATTGCTAATCAAGCATAGCTCAACGATCGAGTCCGGTTGTACGGTCTGAAACGACCGTCGGGGCCGCATCGATGGCAGCGGCACATTTTTCAGATTCTTCAACTGCCGGGAGCACCGATTTCATCAACCCGCCAGGCTGAAAGGTCGGGGCTTTCGTTGGCCGGGGGCCATCCCGCTCGGAGAACTCTGGCCGGCGTGTTACAACATGCGGATGCTTCCCCCTGCCTCCCATGATGCCGCGGCGAGGACCCATGTCCTCGCGCCCGACCGCCCGCCCCCGGCCGCGTGGCTCAAAGCGTTTCGTCGCCGACTGCTCGCCTGGTATCGGCGGCACGCCCGCGTTTTGCCGTGGCGCGAGTCGCCCGAACCATACCGGGTGTGGATCAGCGAGATCATGCTGCAGCAGACGCAGGTGGCCACGGTGATTCCCTACTTCGAGCGGTTTGTGGCCGCGTTTCCCGACGTGCCATCGTTGGCCGCCGCCCCCGAGGACCAGGTGCTGCGGCTGTGGGAAGGGCTGGGATATTACCGCAGGGCCAAGCAATTGCACGCCGCGGCAAAACGCATCGTCGAGCGGCACGGCGGCGAATTTCCGCGCAGCCTGGCCCACGTGCTAGATCTGCCCGGCGTAGGCCGCTATACGGCGGGAGCCATCCTTTCGATCGCCTGCGACGAGCGGTTGCCGATCGTGGAAGCCAACACCCGGCGGTTGTACGCGAGGCTGCTGGCCGAACCCGGCGCTACCAACGCGGCGGCCGTGCAGCAGCGCTTGTGGAACTTTGCCGAGCAGCTTCTTCCGCGCCGGGCCAGCGGCAGTTTCAACCAGGCGCTGATGGAACTGGGCGCCACCGTCTGTACGCCGCGCAACCCCGCCTGCCAGGCTTGCCCCGTCGCCATGCACTGCGCCGCGCGCGCCCAAGGTTTGCAACACGAGATCCCGCGCGCGCCGGCCAAACTGACGTTCGAATCCGTACGGGAAGTGGCCGTGGTGGTCACCAAAGCCGACGGCTCGGTGCTCATCCGCCGCTACCAGCCGGGCGAACGCTGGGCCGGACTGTGGGATTTTGTGCGATTCCCCCTTCCTGGCCAAAGCGGCGATGCCCCCGACATCCATCACCCCTTTGCGCTGGAGCCGGAAGTGCACCGTCGCACTGGCTGGCGGGTAACGCTGGCCGCGAAGCCTTTGATGCGCATCAAGCATGGCGTGACGCGGTTCCGCATCACGCTCGATGTCTACGAGGCCACCGCCAACGAGGAAACGTTGTCGCCCGATCGCCAACAACAGTGGGTGAACCTCACGGCGCTCGAATCGATGCCGTTCAGCACCACCGGCCGAAAAATCGCGCGGCTGGTGGCCGAGCGGAATGCGCGCGAACCATAACGCGGCGGCCGAGGCGGAAGCGAACGAAAGCCCGCCCTGGGCTACTGCGGCGGCGCGGCCGGTTCTTCGCCGGTTTTCGCGGGCGGCGGCTCTGGCATCGGCGGCGGTTCGGCCGCTTGGCGCGTGCGCGGATTGCCTTGCGGAAAGTATCGGCGGTTGAACAACTCGGGATGGAACGGATCGTTGGCGGTTGCCTGAACCACGGTCGTCTGCGAAGGGATTGCCTGAGTCGCGATTGGCTTGGCGGCCGGCGCGCCTGGCAGAGCCGGGTCGGTCGCCCGCTCCAACCGCGGTTTCACCTCGGGCAATGGCTTGGTGTCGCTGCCCGGATTGGTCGCTGCCGAGTTTGCCGCGCCCGAGTCGGCGCCCGGCAGCATGGCCGTTGTTCCCATTGGGTGCGGCATAAGTTGGGGCTGCATCAAGGCCGGCGGATTGAGGCCCAACGTGGCCGGAGCCGCTTTCGCCGGACGCCCGCAAACGGCGACCACCCATTGCACCAACTCGTTGTATTGCGCCACGTCGTGCGACTTGAACACGGCCGCTTTCTGGTCGCCATGCGGTTTGATGGGCACCGTCAACAGCGGGCTGGCCGGCGGATTTTCGCGATTCACCATCTGCAGCACGGCGTACAGATTTCGCTGTGTGAGCCGATTGCTCGCGGCTTGCGTGCCCGGCAAACGATACATGCGAAACGGCGAAGGCGACTGCGCGCCATGGCAGCCCGCGTTGCCGCAATGGTTTTGCAGCAGCGGATGGATGCGGTTGGTGAACGTTTCGACGGTGCCTTGCGGCAGAGCGCGGCAAAACTTGTCGATCGCGTCGGGGTTGAGGTAGTCGGCTGGCAAGTCGTCGGCAGGTTCGACGGGCCGCCGCTCGGCGCGCGCGGCTTCGAGCCTTCGCTCGAGCAAGACCAGTTTCGGATGGCGCGGATCGATCGAGATCGCCACTCCCAACTGTTCGGCGGCGGGCCCCAGCAGGTTGTGCTCGATGCACCACTGTGCCAGGTCCAAATGCGAGTTCACATTGCCCGCGTCCACCCGTTGCCGCCGGTAAGCGTAGCAAGCGTCGAGCGAGTCGCAGGCCAGTTCCACTTCGCTGACGCGAATGCGAATCTCTCCGCCGGGCAGGGCCAGGTAATACCGATCGCCGTCGCGTGTGAATTTGCCGTGCAGCGTGCGGCCGTTGCGCAGCAGCAGCACCCCTTGCTGGGGCGCAATGGCGACCGCCGCCGCTCTTGGCGGCGTTTCTGGCCGCTCCTGCGCCGACGCGCCGCGCAGCATGCAGACCGCCAGCATTGCCAGCGCCAGGCACAGCCCCGGAGGGCAAAAGTGGGCCGGCAGGTGCGGAGATGCTCGGTAAGGTGCCATATGCAAGGGGCTATAGTTCAATCGCCCGCCGCGGGCAATGCCAAAACCGCGCCGACCAGCCTGGCGGCCTGCCGAGATCGCGGCACATTGGTGTTTGGCGGATATTGACCGGCGCGTATAATCCGCATCGCTTGCAGAAGCCGCTGCGGCGATGCGAATGCTCGTGAGGAAACGAGCGCTCGCTTCGAGCCCCCCAGTCGCGTCCGCCAGGGCCGGTTGTCGGCACTTCGCCGGCAATTGCGAAACCGGCGCGTTGCGACCGCGGGGTGTTGTTCCACACCGACCGTATTCCACCAGACTGGCCGCGGCGCCTGGAATGCAAATCGCCGAACCACGGAGGGATAGAGATGATTGTTTTGCGGCAGCCGATTCGAATCGCTCGCTGGATTTCGCTTGTCGCCATCGCGGCCACTGTGGCCAGTCCGTGCCAGGCCCAAGAACTCGGGGCAGCCCCGGGCGCCGGGCGTTTGGCCCGGGCCGCCGCGATTGCCGAGCGTTCCGAGGCGCCCGCCCCGGCAGCAGCGCCCGCGACGTCGGCCGAGTTGAATCTGGCCGATCCATCCACCCACGGCTACCTCGCGGCGCCCGCTCAATCTTTCGCCGCGCTCGACGCAGCCGCCAAGTTTGAATCGGTTGGCTTCGATTCGCGGCAGCTCGATTCGGCTGAATTCCATGCCGATCTCCAGGTTCATACCCCGCTGGCGCAGCGCCGGATGGACAATCTCGATTTGCTGCCCGGCGAGCCAGCGCACGAAATTCTCCAACTGATCGAACGCGCCGGCGGCAGCGTGCTGGAAGGAACGTTGTTCAACGTGCCGGGCAGCAATGAAAGCTTTTACGCCGATCGCGAAGCCCGCCGGGCAACCATCGTGAAGACCGTCCGGCAATTGCAGGCGGAAGAAGAGCAAGAGCAACTGCCGACGCGCCCGGTGTGGTCGGCCCATCGCGACGAGGTTTCCGCCGCGCCGGCCGCGGATTCGACACCGGCATATTTGCCTCGGCCGGGTCAGTCGCCGATTGCCGAACTGCGCAGCGCCAGCGATCAATTGGAACAAGCGGCCAGCGCGCTGGAACGGCAAGAACTGTACGACTATGCCGACCGGATCCGCCAAACGGCCGCCGAAATGCGACTGGAAGCCCGCCGCCTGTCCCAGCGCGGCGCGCATGCCGAACCGGCTGCCGCGGCAGAAGACGTGTTCCCGGCTTCGTGGGACTCGGCGCGCGAACCGCTTTCGCCGGACGATGCGTTCGAACCTTGGCCGCCGGCCGCTCGCCATCGTTCGCTGTGGCAGGAACCCCAGCCCAGCGACTCGCGCGACAGCGACCTGCGCGAAGAAGTGGAAGCGTTGCGCGACATGCTGAAGGCCCGGCCAGCGGCATCGCCGATCAGCGCGCCGGCGCGGTACTTGTTGGAACCTCGCGAGGAATACTTTCGGTCTTCTTCCCGTCCGAGCGAGTACTCGCCGGCATTCGCCTTCCCACCCGCGGAACGCTAACAGCGAAGCGTGGCGGCCGACACCGTTGGCACGGCCGTCGCCCTAGCGGTGCGGCACCGCTTCGGCGGCCAGGGCCCAAATGCCCAACCGTTCTGCTTGTGCTTGGGTTTGGGCGTTCTTGAAACGGCGTTTCATGCTTTCGGAATAGTTGTATTGCAACGTGGCCCGGCCATATCCCTGCCGGATCAGGGTTTCGTTCAACAGGTTGCCGTCAATCCACACGTAGGCCAGAAACCGGCCATAGCGATCCTGCCGCTCGCGATCGAATGTCAGCTCGACCGATCTCCCCTCCACCATCTGCCGCGTGAACGCCGCGGCTTCTGCCCCCAACGGTTCGGGAGGGCGTTCCGGATGCACGCTTTCAGGCGTATTCACGCCAATTAACCGCAACCGGGCGCCGTTGTCCAAGAGCAGCGTGTCGCCATCCACGGCCCGGGCAATGCGATAGCTGCCTGGCTCGAGCGCCGAGGGCGTTTCCAGCGTCGGCGGTGCATGCCACACCCGCCAAATGGCAAGGGCTATCAGCAGCGCAACCAGCACCCAGCGCTCGGGTCGGAAATGTCTTAAGCGCAAAGGCATGTCTACGGCGATGCTGGTCGGAAGAAACGCCAAGCCGCCCGCGGGGCTCCGCGTTCATCGCAATCATGACGATTGTTTCGTTCGGGGCGCCAGCCTGGCGGCAGCGAACGGGCGTAACGGTTAATTCTCGCTAAAGTGCAGTTGCACCAGGTCCCGTCCCAGTGGATTGCGCACGACCCGCCGCCGGCACTCGGGGCACAAGTCAAACGTCATTTCCACCACCAGATCGGCGTCCACATCGTGGCCTTGCGGATCCTGTTGCAATTCAATGGCCTCGTGAATTTCCAGCAGGTGGTCGCGGTCGTCTTCCAGTTCGAGTTCCACGCCCACGTTGTCGCTGACCGGAAAACTTTCCAGCTTCACAACGTACCGGATTTCATCGTCTTCGATCTTCCGCTGACACAAGTCGCAGTAGAACTGAATCATCGCCCTGGCTTTCGCAAAAAGTCATGCGGGGTGAGGGTTCCGCATTGGCCCGCACACCGCGGCGAGCCCAATATTTTTTCTCCACTGCCATTCATCCTAATGCGCCGCTGCGCAGCAAGGCAAGCCGGGTTTTTGAAAGCCAAAGGTCAACGCCCGCTAGCATCTCTGCCTGCCACATGCTGCGCGCCGCCCCGCCTTCGCAGCGAAAACTTGGGCTCGACGCGTTACGGCACGGGGAGGGGGAGCGGCGAGAAATGAGAAACGGGAAGCAAGCGTGGGGGACCCTTGCGAGCGGGAAAGGCGGGGCGAAATCGCGGTTTGGCATCGCATGGGGCGCGAGGACTACTTTTGCGGAACGTGGCAACTACTATGGATACCAGCAACGTCTTGATGGGCGAAGGCACGTTGTCGGAGATGCAGGGCGGGCTTGGTCATTGGTGAGCAGCGCTGCCAGCGCATGCGCGGCCTGGAGTGGCACCTGCGGCCCCTTCCAACGCGCCCGCTATATCTCGCCTCGGCCGTGCCATCACACTGGGCGAAGCCAGTGCCAACCCGCGGCAAGGACCCGACCGGCGAGCAGCGTCAAGACATGGTGAAACGATGGAGAGGACATCGCGATCGCCAAAGGCGGCGCGAGCCCGATGAACAAAGTAACGAGCAACATGACGGACCTCCTTGTGATGCATGACGGTTTCCAGTCCGGCATCGGCGTCGTGAGCCAGGCCTGTCATTGGCAATAACGACCGCTGCTGGCAAAAACTGCGAAAGTTGAACTATGGGAAAAGCCAAAAAGTCATCCCGGAAAGATGCGCCGATCGCGACCAGTGAATCCCTGAAATGGCATCCGACGCCGGAGGAACTCTATGCGACAGGAAAGCATCTGCGCGACAAATGCCCGCGCGAAGCACATGCCATCTGGCAAGCAACGGACAATCGGCCCGATCCCCTCACGTTCATCAATAAAGCGAACAAGGGACGCATACCCCAGCTTGTTCCGGTGCGTCACGGCCGCATGCTGCAATCACCGTTTACGTTTTATCGGGGGGCGGCGCTCAATATGGCCTCGGACCTGTCCGGCACGCCCGCCAGCGGAATCCGCGTGCAGGCGTGCGGCGACTGTCATCTCATGAATTTCGGCGCGTTTGCAACGCCGGAACGGCGAGTGATCTTCGACATCAACGACCTGGACGAGACGCTGCCGGCTCCCTGGGAATGGGACGTTAAACGTTTGGCGGCCAGCTTCGTATTGGCCTGCCGCGACAACGGCTTCAGCGAAGACACCGCCCGCGATGCCGTGCTGACTTGCGTCCGGTCTTATCGCGAACACATGCGGGAATACAGCGGCATGCGCGTGCTGGACGTGTGGTATGCCAGCATCGATGTGGAAAAACTCATCCCGACAATCCAGGACGAGGAAGCCCGCAAACGTATGCAGAAGCGATTGGCGAAGGCCCGAGAACGCAGCGTGACGGAGCATGATTTTCCGGAGCTTGTCGCGATGACGGGGCCCGTTCCGACAATTAAAGACAACCCCCCCTTGATTTTTCACTGGCGCGAGCAGGGGCACGAGGAACTGATCGCCCACGTCACGAGGGCCATCGCGCGGTATCGGGAGACACTACAGGAAGACCGGCGCCGTCTCCTGGATCGGTTCAAGCTCATCGACGTGGCGATCAAGGTGGTCGGCGTTGGCAGCGTCGGAACTTACTGCGCCGTCCTCCTCCTGATGGCCGGCGAGCACGATCCCCTGTTCCTGCAGGTCAAGCAGGCTCGCCCCTCGGTCCTGGAAGCCTACGCCGGCAAATCCCAGCACGCCAATCATGGCGAGCGCATCGTGCACGGCTGCCGGATGATGCAATCGGCGAGCGACCTCTTTCTTGGCTGGACCAAAGGGCAAGCGGGCCGGCATTTTTACATCCGGCATCTTAAGGACATGAAGATCAAGCCGATGGTCGAAGTCTTTACGCAAAGCGTGATGCTGGAGTACGCCGACTTGTGCGGCTGGACGCTGGCCCACGCTCATGCGCGCTCCGGCGAACCCGCCCTGATCAGCGGCTACCTGGGCAAGAGCGACCAGTTCGATCAGGCGATCGCCGACTTCTCCATCGCGTATGCCGACCAGAGCGAACTCGATCACGAAGTCCTCATGCAGGCGGTCCGCGCGGGTAAACTGGAAGTCTTTATCGAAGAATGATCGCCGCCGTCGCACTTGATCTTCTGGAGCCAGCGTGAATGACCCCCGTGCAAACACCACCCGCGGCGCCGCGGGGCGTCGCTGTGAGCGGACTGATCTTCGCGGCGCTGTATCGCACCAGCATGGTGTTCGTCCGGATCGCCGTTCCCGCCGATCCGTTGGAGCCCGGCGACTGGCTGGCCAATCCCACCCTCAGGAGTTGGGTTCGTTTTGCGCTGCACTTGACCCCCTTGACGGGGATTGCCTTCCTCTGGTTCATGGGAGTGCTGCGAAACCGGATCGGGGTCCGCGAAGATCAATTGATTGCCACGGTGTTCCTCGGAAGCGGGCTGTTGTTCGTCGCGATGCTGTTTTCCGCAACCGCCGTCGCCGAGGGACTCCTCGTGAACTTCGACGTTGAAAACACTCGGCCGGGGGGAAGCGAGACGTACACCGTGGGCCGAGCGACGGCCTACGCGTTGATGTACACGTTTGGCGTGAGGATGTCGGGAGTGTTCATCATTGCCACGTCCGCGATCGGACTGCGGACGGCGGTCTTCCCCCGCTGGATGACTTTCACCGGCTATGGAATGGCATTGGTGATGATTCTGGCGATGGGCGGCTTCGCCTGGATTACGCTCGTCTTTCCGACGTGGGTGCTGTTGTTGAGCGTCTACATTCTGGTGACCGAATTTGGCTGCCATCGGGCGGCCGAGAATGCCAATCGATAGCCTTCGCGTCGAAGATTGGCCAGCGACACACAGAACGATCGGGCGCAGCGCCCGGCAACCAGCCATTGTGGACCGAATATTGGCTCCGGCATGCCCCAACCGCCTGGCAGTGCGTAGCCGCCCACGGCGCTGAGTCAAATGGTGGTTGCGACGCTCGCTCCCGATGGCACGCGCGCGGGGTGGTGCGCTGGTGAACGGTTCTGGTCCCCTGCGGGTCGAGGTACCTTGGGGGCAGAAGGTACCTACTGGCGCTCGCGCGGGGAGGGAGAAAAAAGGGGGGAGGATGCCGCTATCCCAAGAGGCCCGCGACCACTTTTCCCTGCGACACGGCATAGGGTCGGCCTTGCTTGTCGTGAATATGCCGGGCTGGGTCGATGCCCAGCAGGTGGTAAAGGGTGGCCGCCAAATCCCAAGGGGCCACGCGATCGGTCAGCGGATAGGCCGCTTCGCGATCGGAAGCGCCGTGGACCGTGCCCCGGGCGATTCCGCCTCCGGCCAGCAGCAGCGAGTAGCAGTCGGGCCAGTGGTCGCGTCCGCCGTCTTTGTTGATGGTGGGCGTGCGTCCAAACTCGCCGAGGCAAACCACCAACGTGGAATCGAGCAGGCCGCGGTCGTCCAAGTCGGCCAGCAGCGCGGCCAGCGCCTGGTCGAACGGAGGCAGCAATTTTCGCAGCGTGGGATAGTTTTGCTTGTGGGTGTCCCACTGGTCGGCGTTTTGCTTGGCCCAATTGATGGTGATCATGGGCACGCCGGCTTCGACCAGTCGCCGCGAGAGCAGCAGTGTTTGCCCAAACCGGCTGCCGCCATAGGCTTCGCGGGTAGCTGGTTTTTCGGTGGAGACGTCGAACGCCGCGCGGGTCGAGGCCGAGCCCAACAGGTCGAACGCTCGCTGGTACAAACCGTCGATCCCTTCCACCTGGCGACTATTCAGCGCGGCGGGGCCGGGCTCGTTGAGTTGGGCAAGCAGCGCGCGGCGGCGAGCGATCCGGCCGGGAGTCAATCCGCTGGAAAGGGCCAGGCCCTGCACGCGAAAGTCAGGATCGCCTGGGTCGTCTTCAATGCGAAAGGCATCGTAACCAGGTCCCAGGAAGCCGGCGTTTTGACCTGCCACCGGAGGGCGATTTCCCTGGTGAATTACCGGGCCGAGCACCACCGCCTCGGGCACCGGCAGCGACGTTTTTACCAGCCGGGTGACCACCGAGCCGTAAGTGGGAAAGTCGTCGGGGCTGGCCGGCGTGTTGGTGCCGGGGAGCGGATGCGGCTGTCCCGTGAGCGCCGTGTAGGCGGCCGTGCCGTGCTCAAAATCTTTGTGCGTCATCGACCGCACGATGGTGTATCGGTCGCTCACCTGCGCCAAATGCGGAAGCTGCTCGCTGATGCTTACCCCGGGCACGCGGGTGGCGATCGGCGCGAACTCGCTGCGCAGGGCGGCGGGCGCCAACGGCTTCATGTCCCAGAGATCTTGTTGGCCCGGCCCTCCCCACAGAAAGATGAGGATGCACGACCTGGCCTGGCCGAACCCGCGAGGCCGATCGCCATCGGCCGCAGACAAACGACGCTCGGCCGCGTGCAACAGGTGCGCCCAGTTCAAGCCGAGCGGCGCCAGAGCGCCCAGCTCGATTAGCCGGCGGCGGCTCCAGCGGCGATCGGGGGGACTTGCCGAGCATGGGGGCATGACTTGAGACACCGTGGGACGCGGGGAGCAGCGCGGCGAAGCCTCCGACTGGCGATGGGCCCATTGTTTCAGACGCGTTGGCGATTATCAACCAGTTTTGCTTTCACTCGCGGCAAGTGACGCTTGCAACGGCATTGGCCCTGGCATTTATCAAGTCGAGGTGCGGATTTTTTTGACTGGGAGGTGTGCGTCGAAGGTACGATGGCATACTGAGACCGATTCCCTCCGCGTGTACCATCAAAATGTTGTGCTGTCGGAACGGGAAACCGCCGAATTCGGCATGAATTCCACCTCCCGTGGACTGTGGCCCGCCGAGACGGGAATGGTCGTCGATTTCTGGATTGTCTATGAAAGAACCTACCGCCGCCAATTTGACGAAGCCGCTTGAGCCGTCAGCCTGGGTTGAGAAGTACGGCGATTCTCTTTATCGGTATGCGCTGTCCCGACTGCGAGATGGGGAGGCGGCTGAAGAAGTTGTGCAGCAAACGTTTCTCTCCGCTTTGCAACACCAAGATCAATTTTCAGGCCAAGGCTCCGAAAGAGGGTGGCTATTGGCCATTCTCAAACGCAAGCTCGTCGACTTCATCCGACAGCGAAATCGAACCAGCCCCTTATCCGACGACGACATGCTGGAGACCTGCTTCGAATCAAATGGAAGCTGGAAGCGGGAATTGCGATCCGTGCTCAGCCGACCGCTCGACGCACTGGAACGCGAGGATTTTTGGCGGATTTTGCGCGAGTGTCTCAAGGAACTCTCCACGCGGCAAGCCGACGCGTTTGTGCTGCGCGAAATGGACGAGCGCACCGCGGAAGAAATCTGTAAGGAATTGGAGATTACGACGTCCAACCTATGGGTGCTGCTGCACCGTGCTCGCTTGAGATTGTCGGTCTGCATGCAAACCTGCTGGCACTAGTCTCATTCGTGCAGACACCAGAAGCCGCAGAGAGGTTTTGTCGTCTAAAGTCCATTTGCAACTCACCCGCGTTCAGATTATTCGCCAACCGGGGTACTCACTGCCCATGCTCAGGTGCCAAGACGTTTCCAAGCTGGTATCGGAATCACTGGAGCGCCGATTGTCGTTCGTCGAACGGATGCGGTTGCGAATGCACCTGGCCATGTGCCGCGTCTGCAACCAATTTCAACGGACCGTGCTGAGAATTCACGCGGAGGTTCGAGCGCAAGGCACGGAACTGGAGCCGGACGCGAAGGCATCGTCGCCTGAGGAGAAACTGCCCGATGAATCTCGAGAGCGGATCGAGCGCTTGATCAAGTCGCAGTTGTAATTCGCCTCCTCCCCGCCCTGGCCCATTTTTGGCCGCTGGTGCCGGCGAAATTCGCGTCTATTTGCGCGTCGTTGCCGATTTCTTTCAAAAAATTTGTAAGCGATCGCGTGATTGGGCGTCTTTCTTGGCGGATTTGCCGCGATGTTCTTTTGCAAACCGCGGAAAAATTCGTGGCATCGCCGCTCGGTTGGCGGTTCGACCGCTGGAAATATCGGCCGTGCAAGGGCGCCGGGCGTGTCGGCGCTCGCCTTTTTTAACGGAGGATCAAGTGAGTAATTCTGACGTGACGCGACGCGATTTCAACAAGTTGACCATGGCTGCCTTTGGCGGCCTGATCGCGGGAGCATCGACGGGCACCCTGCGTTCGATGGCAGAGGACAAGAAGGAGGAGAAGAAGGAGATTCACGTCTGCCGCGGTCTCAATTCCTGCAAAGGACAAGATGCCGCCGGCAAGAACGCCTGCGCCGGCCAAGGCGTGTGCGCCACGGCCATGCACCATGAGTGTGCCGGCCTCAATGCGTGCAAAGGCCAGGGCGGTTGCGGCGAGAAGCCCGGCGAAAACGCCTGCAAGGAAATGGGCAAGTGCGCCGTCCCCCTCAGCGACAAGGCCTGGAAGGTGGCACGGGCGCGATTCGAAGAACGCATGAAGAAGGCCAAGAAGCCGTTTGGCCCCGCGCCCAAGAAGCCCGAGCCCAAGAAGGGCTGATTTTTCCGCACCGCGTTCGAGAGACACTCGCGCTGCGTTTCGTACGCGCGCCGCGTCCCTCAGGGCGGCTGGCTTGGCCGTCCTTGTCTCCGCGTGCCGCCTTGCGCGGCGCGCGGAGACGATTTGAAATTGTCGCAAAGCTTTGACGGAGCCGCCGATGCCTTCGCCGCAAATGGGGTGTGATCGACTGGGGCTGGGAGTCGGCCTGCGCAGCGTTCACTTCCAGCACATCTTGTCCGAACAACCGCCGGTCGATTGGTTCGAGATCATCTCCGAGAACTTCATCGATTCCCAGGGGCGGCCGCGGTACGTGCTCGATCAAATTGCCGAACGGTACCCCATTGTGATGCACGGGGTTTCGATGTCGATCGGCAGCACCGATCCGCTCAATTTCGACTATTTGTACAAGCTGAAGCAATTGGCCGGCAGCGTTCAGGCCCGCTGGATATCGGATCATCTTTGCTGGACGGGCGTCGCCGGTCGCAACTCGCACGATCTGCTGCCCATCCCGCTGAACGAGCACACGCTGCGCCACGTGGTCGATCGAATCCGGATCGTGCAAGACGTGCTCGAGCGTCCCCTGGTGCTGGAAAACCCCAGTTCCTACGTGACCTTTGCCGATTCCACGATGAGCGAGTGGGAATTCATCTCGCGAATGGCGGCAGACGCCGATTGTGGGCTGCTGCTCGACGTGAACAACGTGTACGTGTCGAGCGTCAATCACGATTTCGATCCCGTGGAGTATATCTCCGCCGTGCCGCACGATCGGGTCGTGCAGTTTCATTTGGCAGGACACCTCAACCTTGGCACCCATTGCATCGATACGCACGATGGCCAGGTGGTGAATCCCGTTTGGGAATTGTATCGCCTCGCAAACCGGCTGACTGGCGGAGTTTCCACGCTGCTGGAGTGGGACGCGAAAATTCCGCCCTTCCCCGAAGTGCACGCCGAAGTATTGAAGGCGAAGCAGTATCTCAGCGACACGCACGCCGCCGTGCCGCCAGAAACGCCCATTCTTCCGCACGGCGCGTCATCTCACGGCGGCGTGCCTCATCCGCTCCATCTGGTCGCACCCGAAGTCCAATGAACCAGCCGCTCCGCGATCTCAATGTAATTCAGCAGTGGATGCAAGCGGTGATTACCCACCCGGGGGGCATCGTGTCCGGCATTGAATCGCCTGCGGCGCGCGGTGAGATCGACGTCTCGCTGGCGGACGTCGAGTCGGTCATTTTGCCGAGTTTGGCGGTCAGCAGCGTGGAGCGGCTGGCGATCTACGGCAACGCCTACTTTGCCCGGCTGCTGGAATGCATGCGGGAATTGTTTCCGGCGCTGACCGACGTCTTGAGCGAAGAAGTATTCGATAGCTTCGCGTTCAGCTACTTGCAGCAGTATCCTTCCAGAAGCTACACCCTCGATCGACTGGCGGATCATTTTGTGGAGTTCTTGGAAGACACGCGACCCGAACTCGACGAGCTGACCGCGTGCGATCCGCACGACCGGGACGGGGCGCCGGACGCATTGTGGCCCGACTTCATCATCGACCTGGCCCGTCTCGAATGGACCATTAACCAGGTGTTCGACGGCCCAGGCGTCGAGCGCGAATCGCCGCTCACGCCCGAGCAGCTTGCATCCCTGCCCGCCGAGCAATGGCCGAGCGTTCGCTTGCAGCCTGCCGTTTGCCTTCGACTGCTGTCGTTCCGATATCCGGTGAACGACTTCTATACGTCATTTCGCGGGGGGAACGACCCCTCCCTTCCCTATCCGCAAGCAAGCTACCTGGCGCTCACGCGGCGAGACTACGTGGTGCGGCGGTTCGAGCTGTCGAGGCCGCAATTTGAATTGCTGTCTGCAATCGTGGCAGGCCAGCCATTGGGGGACGCCATCGCCGGGTGCGCGGCGCCGGAAACCGACATCGAAACGCTGGCGGCCAGCTTGCAAAACTGGTTTCGGGTTTGGTCGGCGAACGGATTCTTCCAGCGAATGCTCTGATCGGCCGTAGCGCCATGCTTGTCGCGCAACCCGCAAACGATAGCGGGTTTCAAGGGGGCCCTACTTTCCCCCAAGACTTCATCGAGCGTAGCCCCCCGGCGACTGCGGCAAGCGATGCTTCATAACCGGGGTAATGGCGGCCCCTGTCGCGAGGCCACGAACCGGCGACTTCTTGGTGCGCGCGGTCTCGGATGTCAAAACAGCAAAGGCCGCCTGCTGCATTTGCATGCAGCAGGCGGCCCAGCGGGGAACATCGAAAGTTCAACCGGTCAGCTTACCACAGCACGTAGGTGTCGATGCCGAAGGTCCACTGTTCGCGGTCGGGATTGCCTTGCCAGTCGTACCGAATTTCGGGACGGAAGACCCAGTTGGCGTGAGCCTTCAGGTTCATACCCGTGGTGGCTTCCCAGTACGAGGTGCCGTCGGCTTTCCACCATTCCAAGCGATTACCCCAGGCGACGCAATCGTTGAAGTGGTAGAACATGTACTGGTTGACGCCGATCGAGTCGCCGATCGTGGCTTGTGCACGTGGGTTGGCGTTCGCGGCCGGGTCGAGCGGATCGACGCTCAGGTAGTCGCTCTGCACCACGTATTGCCAACGCTCGGTGAGCTGCACCTGGCCGACAAAGCTGCCCATGTAGCCGTTTCGGCCACGATCGCCGAAGTTGCCAATGGTGGTGGTGTAGGCCAAGGTCAGCCAGTCGGTGACTTCAGCGCTGGCACCGCCGAGGAAGTTGCTGCCGCCGTTGAACTGATCGAAGCCGGTATCCCAGCCGAGGGTCCAACCGCCGTACAGGTTCATGCCGTCGCCCACGTTCAAAGTGCCCAAGGCACCGGTGTGGGTAAACGGCTCGCTGTTGAACATGGTCAGCGAGTGGCTGTAGAAGAAGTTGCCCGGCGCGGTGACCACTTCGTAGCCAATGATGGTATAGAATTTACCGACCTTAACGCTCAAGGGGCCGGCGGCCAATTCCGCATAGGCCTGGGGCAGCGCCCAGCCGTACACGCCGTGGTCCCAGTCGGTGTCCCAGCCGGACGGTTGGCCGAAGGCCTGGGTTTTCTGGGCGTCGGTGCCGTACAGGGCGTCGAAGCGGAAACCCCAGTCGAAGCCGTTCGCTTCGCCATCGGCCACGCGTTCGGCGAACATGTACGCCTGGTGGATGTTGAACTTGCCGGGCACGTCGTTGAAGGCCGCGCCGTCGCCATACGTTTGCGACAAGGGGGTCGGCTTGTTGTGGAAGCCGCCCTGGAACCAACCGCTGACGCGGAAGGGTCCATCCTCGGGCATCAAGTAGATGGGGTTGGCGCACCATCCACCACCTCCGCCGCCGCCACCTCCGAAGATGCCGCAACCGCTGTCGCAGCAGTTCGTGGTGCAACAGGGGTTGCAACTGGGCTGGCAGCACGCGCCGTTGCCGACGTGAGCTGGGTCGCCAGCATAGGGTTTGTCGCTGGGGCTCGATCCGTCTTCGGCTTGGACATTTGCCCAGCCATAGCTCGTGCGGCTAACGCCGCTCTCCTGTGCCTTGGCGCTGGCGACGCTCATCGTGAGCATGCCCAGCGAGGCGAGGAGACTACAGAAACGATACAATCTCATTAGCCGCTCCTCCGATCCTTGGAAGCCTGAATGAACCGGTTACGCACTACTTATCCTGGGGCGCGCAGTGCGGGTCTCGCGGGAATCCACCGGTCGTCCGCGCGAGTCTCGCGCATCCGATGCCGGCCTTCCGGATAATGCAGGTATCGGAACGCTGGCTCGCATTCGTTCATGCCATCAACACCGTTTTGCTTGCCGGACAAGGCCTTCTGTGCTGGTTTTGGTAAGTTCTGCCGGTTGGCAAAACCGCTCCGGCCAGAAGGTGCCCCCGCAGGGTGCGCAACCGTTCCCCCCCACGCTCCAAGTGCTGATTTCGTCGAGAGTACCAGTCGACGGAAACAGCGCGGCCGAGGTGGTGATGCGGCCCCTGTTGGTTGCCACAGGGCCGCCGCTGGGCCGCGCCGCCTGCCCCCCAAGCGCGCGTTTGGCGCCAAGAACGGCAGCGGCTCGGAGCAACGACGAATGCCACCGGATTTCCGGCCGTTGCCGATGGAACCGGAAAGTGCGAACCTGCCCGGCAAACCAGGGCGTTTCAGCGGCGCGGCACCGGGTCGAAGTACTGGTCCATGCCGAGCCACAGGCTGCGCGCGTACCGGAAAAACCACAGCGGAAACAGCAGCACAAAAGCCAGCAGGGGTAAGGTCATTTGCTCGCTGGGCAGGCGGTAGCCGAGCCGTAGCGTGAAAAAGACCGCCAGGCTGATCAGCGAGGTCAGCCCGTAGTTGAAATAGATCGACCCCAAAAAGAAGCCTGGCTCGCGCTGGAATTTAAGCTGGCAATGCGAGCAGTGATCGTGCATGGCGAACCACCCCCGAAACAGCTTACCCTCGCCGCAACGCGGACATCGCAACCGACAACTACGGGCGAAGATGGAGCGAAACCGCATGGGGGGAGTGGGCTGACGCCGTGCTGCAAAAGAGGGAGGAAGTCTTCGCGATCGCAACCGGGGGTGAGCGGGCGATTGCTGGATTATACGCCTGGGCTCTGCCAGGTGCCATCGTCCTGGAGGGTGGTGCTGAGGTTGTAACTGGGAATGCGAAACTCCACGATCTGCCACTTGCCCTCGCGACGCCGGGCGGTGAATTCGGCCCGACCTTCGTATTCCGAGCTGCGAAACCAGACTTCGCCCGTGGCGGTATCGCCCGCGGTTTTCACCTGGCAGTCGGTGATGTATTTCAGTTGCAGGGCCGAAACATGCGTGCCGGCTAGCATGGCCTCGGCCAGATCGAGCGGTCGCGGAAATTCCTTCAAATAGCGAAAGTACTTGCGTTTTTCCTCATCGCTTTCCAAAGGCATCTGCATGACGAGCCAGGTGAACTGGACATTGCGGGGCGGCAATGGCGGATTGGAAGCGGCCACCGCTTCGTACTCGGGCCGCGGCACGGCCGCGGCCTCCACCAGCAGGGGTTTCGCCATCTCTGCCGTGAGAACCGCAGAATCCGCTGCATCCTTCGACGACGCCGCCTGATTGGCAACAGCGCTCTGTTTCTCGGCGTCGGCTTGATCGGGGGGCGTCGCGCCTTCGCCGCACCCGGGGAGAACCAGCGCCGCCATGCACGCACTGGCGCACAGCCAACGCCGCCATGGTTGCGCTGCGAATGGGGTTGCCAAGCAATAGTTTTTCGCTGCCTTCATCCAGAATGTCTCCCCCGAGCCCAGGTCGAGCCGAATCCATTTCTACTTGCCGAGGCCCGGCAGCCACGTGCACAGATACATCGCCCGCGGGGTCGCCAGGTCGCTGAGCATTTTGGCGTCGATGGCGGGGCCTCCGCCCTCCATCAACAAGCCGTCGAACAGCCTGCCCTGCTGCTTGAAGTATACCACGCGCACGTCTTTTTCCTCCAGTTGCGCCAACTCCAGGCAACGCTCGATGGCGTCTTCCAGAAATCCTTCCTTGTCGGCCAGGCCAAAGTCGAGCGCCTGTCGGGCGGTAAATATCTGCCCTGTCGCCACTTTTTCCAGTTGTTCGCTGGCGTCGCCGGCCGCCGGCTGCTGCAGCTTGGGCCGGCCCGAAAGCACCACTTCCTTGAACCGGTCGAAGGCATCGTCGACCAGGCCTTGAAAGATGACTTTCTCTTCGTCGCTGAGCGGTTTGAAGATGCTGCCCATGCCCTTGAGGTCGTGGCTCTTGATCGATTCTTCCGAAATTTTGCCGTCGACCCAACCGGCGATGCTGTAATGCGGAATGATGACTCCGATCGACCCGGTCCAGGTGGTGGGCTCAACAAAGATGCTGTTCTCCTGGTCTTCCACCGCCATTGCAACGTAGTACCCGCCACTGGCCGCGATGCTGCCCATGCTCACCACCAGGGGAATGGGGTTGTCGTCGCGACTATGGCGCAGTTCTTTGAGGTGGTGCAGGATGAAATCGCTGGCCGAAACGGTTCCCCCGGGCGAGTCGACGCGAATGACGATGCCTTTTACCTTGTCGTCCTGGCGCACGCGGTCGATCTGTTTTTTGATGAAGCCGCCTTCGGTTTCGTACAGCGCGCCTTCCACGTGGATGATGGCGATCTTGTCCGTGCCCTTCCAGCGTTCGCGGTTGTAGCGGCTTTCGATCAAATCGTTTTGGGGACTCAGCGAACTGGCCACGCTGAGAATCGAGAACATGATCACCAGTGTCGGCAGGCCCAGCAACAGCATCCACAAAACCCAACGCCAGCGCGAACGCGGCGGAGGCGGGTAGCCGTAATAATTGGGCATCATGTGCGGCGGTCCCGAGGACATCGAGCCCATCACGGGAGGAGTGTGAGCGGATTGCGCATCGCCAGGGACATTGTCGCCAGCGGCATTTCCGCGATCGGGCGTATCTTCCATCGTGAACTCCCAAGGATCAGACTTTCCGGCAGCCCAGGGGCCCCTGCGGGGAAGGGCAACGCCTCGCCGCCGGCGGATAAATATCACATGACCAAATGGATTGAAGTTGTCTGCCACATCAACCTGAAGGATTATTGTATGCTGTTCGCGGCGATTCAGCGATGCGGGTTGAGATGCGCCAAAGCCCGCGGCGCGATGGGTTGGCGGTGGCGCTCGCGGGCTGTCAGCTTTGGTTGGGCCAAAGAACCAGCAGCACGATCCCCCCGGCGATGGCCAGGCCAAACAGCAGGGCAACCTGCCAGAGCAGCCGACGACTGCCCAGCACGGCGGCCACACCTCCTTTGAAACCCAGGTTGGCCAGCGACGCCACCAGGATGGCGCGCCAGGCCAGGTCGGCGTCCAATCGCTGCTGATGAGCCAGTCGCGAGGTCGAAAGGGTAATGGCGTCCATGTCGGTCAACCCCGACACCAGGGCCACCGCATACAATCCCCGGTTGCCGAAGTAGTCTTTGGTCGCCGCCACGGCCAACAGCACCAACGCGTAAATCACTCCAAACACCAGAGCCGACTTCAATTCGGCTGGATTGCTGGGCTCGGGCAAACGGGTGGTGTCGTCGCGGCCAAAGAAGTACCAACCCAGCGAGAGCAGCAGCATCCAGACGAACATCGCCGCCAGGGGCAACCCCATTTGCGGCAGCAGCCTGGGGGCGACAATCGCCACTTCGCCCAAAATGCGAACAAACGCAACGGTCGAGGCAATCAAGATCACCAGTGCGGCGCTGCTGGCGGCCTGGCTGTCATGGCGAGTACGCCGGGCGTAGCTCACCGTGGTCGCCGTGCTCGATATCAATCCGCCCAACACCCCGGCCAGGATCGTTCCGGCCCGATCGCCAAAGGCCTTGTACGCCACGTACCCCCCAAGGCTGATGCCCACGATCAACACCACCATCAGCCAGATTTCATAGGGGTTGAGTACCTGGTAGGGGCCAAACGTCTCGTTGGGAAGAATCGGCAAGATGACCAGCGCGATCAGCACAAATTGCATGATCGCCAGCGCGTCGCGCTCGCCAATGCGATCGACGAACGCGTGCAAGGGCTGTTTGAAGTGCAGCAAGATGGCCAGTACGCCGGTCGCCACCACGGCCACTTCGATGAACCCGACGATGATGTAGGCGCCGATCCCAAAGGTCAGCAGGGCGGCGACTTCGGTGGTCAGACCAGGGTCGCTTTTCAGCTTTTCGAGCTGCATCAAATTGATCGCTGCCATCATGCCAGCCACGCTCAAACCGCCCAGAGCCACGATCCAACCGCTGTCGAATTCCAAGGCCAGCAGCGCGCTGAACGAACCAAGCAGAGCGATAATGGCGAATGTTCGGATGCCGGCGAGGGGCGAGTCGGCGTGTTCGCGTTGCAACCCGACCAGCAATCCCAGCCCCAGTGAGATTCCCAGCCGAAACAGGATGAATTCGAGAGAGAGGTCCATCTGAGAACCCAGTGCCGGCGATTGCCACTCCAACGCCCCCCCTTGGGGAGTTTAAGTCACTCCGGAGGAAAAAACGCGTGATTCTCCCCCGAATGTGCAACGACGGCCGGTCGGGGAAGACCAAACCGGGAGGATTCCGTCGCCAGGCGGAGCAATCCGCGGGTTGTTGTCTAAGCAAGCAAGCGTCGCGCCGGACACTGCCGCTTCGCGCGGCGGACACGTCCGCTCCCCCGCGTCACACAACGCCGCGCGACGGGGCGGCGTTGGCCTTGCAAACCCGTAAAAAACTTCTGGAGCAAGGCTCCCTTCAGGTCTACATTACGCCACAGGTTTTCCGCGAATCGACCATCATCAGCCACTGTGGAAAGGCACGCCATGACTCTGCCCGTCTCCAAGCAGCACCGTTATGAAAAGCTCACCTGGCCCGAAATCAACGAAGCGGTGGCCGCCGGAAAAGTGCCGATCGTTCCGGTAGGCGCGGTGGAACAGCACGGCCCGCACTTGCCGCTGGATGTGGACATGCTGCTGGTTTCGAGCGTCGCCCTCGCGGCAGGCGAACGGTTGCCGGAAAAGATTCTGGTGCTGCCGGTGGTGGCATACGGGTACACAGGCCATGTGATGGACTTCCCCGGCACGATCAACATTGACTACCAGCACTTCATCGACCACGTACTCGACATTTGCAAGAGCCTGGCCTACCACGGCTTCAAGCGCATTTTGCTGCTCAACGGTCACGGCTCGAACATGCCCAACCTGGACCTGGTGGCGCGGCGGTGCAACCTGGAGACCGATGCACAGTGCGGGTTTGCGGCCTGGTGGTCGCTGCTGACGGTCGATCCCGAATTCTTGCCGCGGTGGCGGCAGAGCAAATTTCCCGGCGGCTGCGCACATGCCTGCGAGTTGGAAACCAGCGTGTACATGCACTTGGCGCCCGACGACGTGCGGATGGACAAAATCAAGAACGGCCTCATTTCGTTCAACGAGGAGAATTCGCGGTTTCGTTCGGTCGACCTGTTTGCCGCCGGACCGGTGCAAGTGACCTCATGGACCGGCAGTTATTCGGAAACCGGCGTGTTGGGCGAAGCCGAATTGGCCACGCCGGAAAAAGGCCGCGTGGCGTTCGAAGAAGCGGTGACCCGGCTCTGCGAGTTCGTGGAGGAATGGACGGCCGTGCCCGCCCCCGCCCGCAAGGAAAACCATCGCGAAGAACCGTCGATGCCCATGCCCTGGAATCAGGCGAACTCGCTTCCGCGGCGCCGCTGATGGGGGCCGGAACGAGATAGACCGCAAAAAAAGCAAACCTGCCAGCAGCTCCTTGCCGCCGACAGGTCTGCTTGCGCAGAGCCGATTGGTTGCTGAACGCCTTGTCGCAAAGCGGAAAGTCTGCCGACCTTCGCTGCCTTGTTCCAAGCGAGTTCAGTTCACGTGAGCACTGCTTAATCTTGCGGACGCTCGTCTTCCGGAGTCGGCGGAGCGCCGTCTTCGGGAATGGCGGGCGGAGGCAACGTGGTGTCGCGAGGCTCGCTGGCGCCAGGACGATTCACGTCGGCGTCGGCCGGTTTGGTATCGTTGTCCGCGTCCGCCGGCTTGGCGTCGTTGTCCGCGTCCGCCGGCTTGGCGTCGTTATCGGCGTCGGCGGGCTTGGCGTCCTTGTCCGCATCGTCCGAGGCAGCGTCCGGCGTAGTATCGTCACGCGGCACGGCGGGGACGGCGCCCGGGGTGGCGTCACGGCGATCCAGGTTTTCCGGCGGCGCCGGGGGGCCTGGGGTAAAGCGATCGTTGGGGAACGTGGAATCACGATCCTCGCGGATCTGGCTTTCGCGCCGTTCGATCGTCTCGCGGCTTTCGAAACCGCGCGTTTGCGGGCCGATCGCCGGTTGATCGAGGTCGTTATCCAGCGCGGCGGAGCCCGACTTCATTTGCCGCAGCTCTTGGCGAAGCTGTTGAACCTGGTGCTTCAGCGAATCGACTTCCGCCTGAAGCTGATTCACGTCGGCGCCATTCATCATGGGCCGCATCGCCCGATAGGGTTGGCCGCCTTGGCCCATCGCGAAACCGTCGCGTTGGGCAAATTGTTGCTGTCCAAACACCTCGGCGCGTTTCCTCAATTGCACGCTGGTGGCATAGCGCTGGCCGTTGCGCATGAATTCCACTTCAACGTCGTCGTTGGTGTCCATTTCGCTCAGGCCGTGAATGAGTTCGGCGGCCGAAGAGAATTGCTTGCCGTCGACGCTGAGAATCCGATCGCCCGCTTGAATGCCGACTTCAGCCGCGGGGCTGTTCGGCGGGGTGCCGACAACATGAATCTGCGGGCCGTGGGTAATCCACACGCCTAAAGCGGCCTGTTCCGGGTCGGCATGAATGACGCCCGAACCGGCCTGGTTCCAACGCGATTGACCTTGATTGAAGGTTTCGCCTTGCCGGTAGGTTTGGCCGTAAGCCCGATCCTGCTGGAACGAACCCTGTTCGACAGAGCGCTCTTGGTATTGTTCGCTCTGCTGGAACTGGCGCTGCTGGGATTCAATGCGCTGCGTGGCGTCGCTGCGCTCGGTGCGGCCCTCCAGTTCGCGACGCTCGTCGGTCCGTCGTTCCAGTTCTGCACGATCCACGTCGCTCGACCGGCGCTGGATGTTGTCTTGCAAGCCGCGTTCGTTCTGCGTGCGGTCTTCATCCACGGGCTGGCCGCTGCGGATCGCGTCTTGATCTGCTGGGGACCGATTCTCGATTTGCGGGGCGGGCGCGGGAGCGCTGGGCGGCGCGGTGGCGCTGGGCGCCGTCGTACCGGGAGCTACCGTGCGGCTGGGTGCAGCGGGCGCAACGCTTGAACCGGGAGCCGCGCTCCGGTCCTGGGTCGTCGCACTGCGACTACTTTGCGTGGGGTTTTCGGCTCGCGGCTGCAAGTACGGAGCGTCTTGTTGGGCGACCAGATAACCGGCCGGCAGCAGCAATGCCGTGAGACTGAAAACCAAACTTCTTGATCGAGACATGATCTAAACCTCCTGCGGGACAACCCGACGGGCGCGTTAAGAGAAGATTACGGACGGGAGGTCGCGACATCCTTTTCCGTCCTGCACAATTCAACTGCCGCGCATGGCTTGCAACGCGTATGCCAGCCACGAACTTCCAAGACGATTGGCGTCAAACAAGCGCGGCGTCGCCGGCGGCCAACGATGAATCGCGGAGTTCGCCCAGGGACAAAATGGGGTTGCGCGGCGCCGTCGGCCGCTCGACATTATTTTGCCTGCACTGGGATCGATGGCGCCGCGCGCGATGCCAAGCACCATGATGCGTGGCCGCTGTTCGGTCACGTTGCACGCGCTCCGCGCACCTGGCGAACCGCTATCGAGCGCACGCATCGACGGGCCGAAATACATCGAGGGCCCAACCAGCTCCCCATGCCGCGACGACCGCGCAATCTTGTCGCGGTTCGGTCATTTTGGCGCGTCGGCAGAGGGGCGCGCGCGACCGATCCGCTCGCCGTCGTCAAAGAAACAGGGTCGACAACACCCAACCGATCAGCGCGCCTCCAAACCGGCGGAACACGGCGAAGGCGGCAATCAGCCCCATGATTTGCACGGCAAATTGCGAACTGAAGTGTTGCCAGCGGGCCGCCGTTTCGTGCGACATGAAGTAGCACACGATTCTGGAACCATCGAGCGGCGGGGTGGGCAGAAGGTTGAAGAGGAACAGCAAGAATCCCAAAAAGAACAGAATGCTGAGGAATTGGGCGAGCAGTTTCCAGGGACCGGCGGCCGTGAGAAAGATGTAGCCGTCGATTTGGAACTCCAGCCAGCCCATCGACAAACCAATGCGAATGGCAATGGCGGCCACGATGGCCAGCAGCAGGTTGGCCAGGGGACCGGCCAGGGCCATGGTGGCCGCGCGCTTGGGGTAGCGGATGGTCCAATACGGATCGACCGGAACGTGCGCCCAACCGAGCATGAAGCCGTAGCCCGTCTGCAAGGTGTAAAATATGTAGGTGGCAACCGGCACCACGATGGTGCCGACGGGCTCGCGTTCCATGTGCGGCAAGGGGTTCAGCGTCGCTTGCCCTCCCACGTACGCGGTTTCGTCTCCCAGCCATTTGGCGACTAGGGCGTGGGCGCCCTCGTGGAACGTAATGTGGATGACAAACGTGGCGTACCACACCAAACCGAGCAGGGCGAACGCCAGATTGGGATCCATAACGATCTCGGTAAATAGAAGAACGGATTAAACCTGTGGCCATCGGCCCGGCCGGGCGGCACGTCGTGGCCATTTCTGGTTGCCCAGCCTGCGGAGTCAATCGCTGGGCGCGAGCCTGCATTCCAGCACGCTCACCTCGGCGGTGGTCGGCACGACGCGAGTCAGTTCGAATCCGGCCTGGCGAAACAACGCATTGTATTCGGCCTGGGTGCGTTCCTTGCCGCCGGGAATGAGCAGCATGGTGAGGTCGAGCAGCTTCCCCGCGCAGGGCTCGTTGCCGGTTGGTATCACGCTTTCGATGACCAGCAATTTGCCCTCGGGGGGCAACGCCGCCCGGCAGTTACGCAAAATGGTCAGCGACTGCTCGTCGTTCCAGTCGTGAACGATGTGGCGGAGCAGAATGGTATCGGCCCCGGACGGCACCGATTGAAAGAAGTTTCCGCCCAGCACCTGGCAGCGGCCTTCGAGTCCGGCAGCCGCGAGCAGGTGGCGCGTCCGCTCGGCCACGTGCGGAAGATCGAAGAGGATTCCGCGCAGCTCGGGGTGGGCATGGAGAATGATCGCCAGTTGCGAACCGTTGCCGCCTCCCACGTCAACCAGGGCGTTGATGCCGGAAAAATCGTACGCCTGAAGCACGGCCGCCGATTCCCGTCCATGGATGCCGGTCATGGCCTCGTCGAAGATAGCGGCCTGGTCGGGCTGGGCCGCCAAGAACTCGAACAACGGCTGACCGTGCTGCTTTTCGAACGCGGACTGGCCGGTTTGAATGCTGTACACGATCTCGCCCCAGGCCTGAAATTGCGCGCCGCCGGACATCAGTGCCAGCGCCCGTTGCGAGCCCTCCACGTCGCTGCGCAGCATTTCGGCCGCGGGAGTCAACGAAAACTGGCGCGGCTCCCCCTCGGTAAAAATGCCCAGGCTCGCCAATGCCCTGAGCAGCCGGTACAAGGCGTCGGGCTGGGCCCCGCAGGCTTGGGCCAAGTGGTCCACCGATTTGGGACCTTCGCGCAGCAGGTCGGCCACCCCGAACCAGGCCGCCGCGTAAACGGCTTGAGAAGCCCAATATCCGGTGATCATTCGCGTCAGTGTTTCGGGCGACGACATTGCATTCCTCGGGCAAACATGGTCCGGAAAAACCAAGATTCTAGCGGTCAGCCATTTACAGGGCGATGCCGTCGATTGCCCGCGGAGCGGCGTGCCAGCCGCCAATGCAGAAAAATGCGCGTCGGTTTTGGCGGTTTGCCCGCTCGGTGGGCGCGCCGCGGACCGCTATACTGCGGCCTGTTGAAATCCGCCCCGCGTCCGAAACCCAAGCGCTGCAAGCGATCCACGCAACTGGCATGAAGAAACAACGGAAATCGACCTCACGCGAGCCATCGGGCGACGACACCGTGAGCGAGGTGCGTATTGTGGGAGGCAAGTATCGGGGCCGCAAATTGCAGATTCCGGTCGACCCGCGAACGCGGCCGATGAAGAACCGGGTCCGCGAGGCGATTTTCAATCTCATCGGAACCGAGGTCGCCGGCAAACATGCCATCGACCTGTTCGCCGGGACCGGGGCGTTGGGGATCGAAGCGCTCAGCCGCGGAGCCGCGCGAGCCACGTTTATCGAGCGGCACTTTCCCACCGCGGCCTTGATCCGCCGCAACCTGGAAGCCCTGGCGGCGGCCGATCGCGGCGAGGTGATTGCCAGCGACACCTTTTACTGGAGCCGCCAGCAACCGGAACTGGGCGACGCGCCCTGGGTGATTTTCTGCTCGCCGCCGTTCGAGTTTTATGTGTCGCGAACAGCAGAGATGCTGGAACTGCTAACCGGGTTGATGGGCCGCGCTCCGGCCGGTTCGCTCACCGTGGTCGAAGCCGACGAACATTTCGACATGCAACGGTTGCCGCACGCCGAGCGGTGGGACGTTCGCAGCTATCCGCCCGCCGTGGTGGGAATTTACCGCGAAAACGCGGCGGACGCGTAAGGCCGTTGCCGTTTTTTTCCGGCGGTTAGTTGGCCGGAGCGTTGAAGGCGTCTTTCTGCCACTCGTTCCAGAGTTCGTCGTTCTCTCGATTCAGGGCGCGCAAGCTCGCCCGGACGGCGTGCGACAGCAGTTCCATCATGCGCACATTCAGTTTGCTGCGCACGGGAGTGAGTTCGGCCAATTTGCGCAGCGCGTCTTCGTGGCGGTTTTCCAGCGATGCAATGATGCACTGTCCGGCCAGCCCAAACGCCCGGAAACTTTCTTCCACCGCCTCCAGGTTGGCAAACTCGTCGAAAATGCGGCGGGCACCAGCCTGGTCGTTGTTGCGCAGATAGAGCAGCGCCAATTCCTGCTTGGCCATCCGGCCGTAGGTTTCGTTCTCGGGAAAGTACTTGAGGACGGCCAGCCAATGGTCCTCGGTGCGGAAGATGCTGGCCAGCATGTACTGCGCTCGCGCGGAAGGTTGCTTTTCCACCTCGGCCGTGGGCGGCGCCGGATTGTCGAGCAACGAAGGGGGACGGGTGGCCAAAGCGACGGCGCCTCCCAGGCCGACCGCGGCAACCAGCAGCGTCGCCCACAGCCAGGGACGACGGCGCGCGATCGCCAGCGACTGCGTTTTCATCAGCGTGTCCAAGCGCTGCGTGGCTTCTACCCGAACCAGCGGTTCTTCGCTGATCGATTCCCACAGCGTTTCGTCTTCGATGTCGTTGGCCCCGATGATGTCGAGCCGGCGCAAATCCTGGATCAATTCGCGGGCAGTGTGGTACCGCCGTGCCGGATCTTTCTCGAGCAGTTTGTGGACGGTGCGGCAGAGCGCCGGCGGCAAATCGGGCCGCACGTTTTCCAGGCGCTCAGGGGTGCCCTTGAGATGCTGCACCGCCACGCTCAGGGCCGTTTCTCCTCGAAAAGGGGGCGCGCCTGCCAGCATGTGGTAACAGGTGACGCCAAACGAGTAGAGATCGCTGCGATGGTCGAGCGATTTGCCCTCCACTTGCTCGGGGCTCATGTACAGCGGGGTACCCATCGTGACCCCCACCTGGGTGAGGTTCACGGCGTCGTGACCGCGAGTGACGCGAGCCAGGCCGAAATCGGCCACTTTCACTTCGCCGCCCCGCCCCAGCATGATGTTTTCTGGCTTGATGTCGCGGTGAACAATCCCGCGCTCCGCCGCCCGATTGAGCGCCGCGGCCACTTGAAGCATCACCCGCACGGCCATCCGCACGTCGGGGGGTCCGTGACGAACGAGAAATTCTCTCAGATTCTGGCCCTGCACGTACTCTTGGGCAATGAAGTGAACGCCGTCCTGACAACCGACCTCGTAAATTTGAACAATGCCCGAGTGGACCAGCGACGCGGCTGCCTGCGCTTCCACGTGAAACCGTTTGATGTACGTGGTGTCGTTGGAGAGGCTGCTCTTGAGAACCTTGAAGGCCACTTGCCGTTTGAGCGAGGTTTGCTCGGCCAGGTAAACTTCGGCCATTCCGCCGCGCCCCAATCGGCGCAGTAATTGGTAATCGCCGAGCCGGCGGCCGGAAAGATCGGCGTCGGCGGGGAGATCCACGGCTGCATGCGAGCGATCGGACATAGGGAGTATGCGTCTCCACGCGACATTTTCGCGACGGTCTTTGCATTACATGATACGTCGTCACGCGAGGGGAGTATAGCTGCTGCGGCAACGGCGCCCCCTCCCCCCGTCTGGTCCCGGTTCTGCCACAATTCGCGAGTCGCGGTCCCGAGATCCCTTGGCAATGCCTTGGGGGGGCCAGCGGCGAATTCTCCCACGAAACGGCAACAAGTTGCCAAACCGTCCTGACTTCGCGGGAGAGGCTCCTTGAAGGCATGCGTTACTGCGCGGTATTCTCTAGCGATTTTACCCGAATCCGGAGTCGACCCCGGCTCCCTTTCCCCAAGCCCCACGAAGCTCATGCCGCGCCGTGACGATTTGCATAAGATTTTGTTGATTGGTTCCGGACCGATCGTCATTGGTCAGGCTTGCGAGTTCGATTACTCGGGAACCCAAGCGTGCAAGGCGTTGCGCGAGGATGGTTACCAGGTCGTGCTGGTGAACTCCAATCCGGCCACGATCATGACCGATCCCAACCTGGCCGACCGCACCTACATTGAGCCGCTCACCTGGGAAATGGTGGAAAAGGTCATCGAGAAGGAACGGCCCGATGCCCTGCTCCCCACCCTCGGCGGCCAAACCGGGCTGAACCTGGCCATGGATTTGCACCGGCATGGCGTGCTGGCGAAGTACAACGTCGAAATGATCGGCGCCAAGCCCGAGGTGATCGACAAAGCCGAGGGCCGGCAGCAGTTCAAAGCGGCGATGGAGAAGATCGGGCTGGAAGTCTGTCGCGGCGAAACGGTCACCACGGTCGAACAAGCCCAGGCCTTGCTGGAAGTAATCGGCCTGCCGGCCGTGGTGCGCCCCAGTTTCACCCTCGGCGGCACGGGCTCTTCCATCGCCTACAACCGCGAGGAGTTCGAAACGCTGGTTCGCCGGGGACTGGCCCTGTCGCCCATTACCGAAGTGCTGATCGAAGAATCGATCATCGGCTGGAAAGAGTACGAAATGGAGGTGATGCGCGACGTTGACGACAACGTGGTCATCATCTGTTCGATCGAGAACTTCGATCCCATGGGCGTGCACACCGGCGACAGCATCACGGTGGCCCCGGCCCAAACGCTCACCGACAAAGAATATCAGCGGATGCGCGACGCCTCGATTGCCGTCATTCGCGAAATTGGCGTGGAAACCGGCGGCTCGAATATCCAATTCGCCACGCATCCGCAGACCGGACGGATGATCGTGATCGAAATGAACCCTCGCGTGAGCCGCAGCAGCGCCCTGGCCTCCAAGGCCACCGGCTTTCCGATCGCCAAAATCGCCGCCAAGCTGGCGGTCGGCTACCGCCTGCACGAGTTGCCCAACGACATCACCCGCGTAACCAAGGCCTGCTTCGAACCGACCATCGACTACGTGGTGACGAAGATTCCGCGGTTCACGTTCGAAAAATTCCCCGAGGCCGATCCCCGGCTGACCACGCAAATGAAGAGCGTAGGCGAAACCATGGCGATCGGCCGCAACTTCAAGGAATCGTTTCAAAAAGCCCTGCGAGGTTTGGAGGTGGGCTGCTTTGGCCTGGGGTGCGACGGCCGCGACTTGTGGGGGACGGAACAGCAACCTGCCGACGACGAAATTCGCGCGGCCATCGCCACGCCCGGCGCCGATCGACCGATCTTTTTGCGGTACGCCCTCAAACAGGGGTTGAGCGTGGCCGAAATCCACCAGCTCAGCGGCATCGACCCCTGGTTTATCGACAACCTGGCCGAGATTGTCGAATTGGAGGAAGAACTGGCCGCCCTCGGCAGCCTGGAACACGTAAGCGACGACTTGCTGCGCCAAGCCAAGCGATTTGGATTTTCGGATCGGCAATTGGCCACGTTGTTCGATTCGCACGAAATCGACGTGCGGGCAGAGCGCAAGCGGCGCGGAATTGTGGCCACTTTCAAATCGGTGGATACGTGCGCGGCCGAGTTTGAAGCCTACACGCCTTACTATTACTCCACCTACGAAGACGAAGACGAAACGCCCGCCAAGCCCGAGGGCGTCAAACGGGTGATCATTCTGGGCGGCGGGCCCAACCGCATTGGACAGGGCATCGAGTTTGATTATTGCTGCTGCCATGCCAGCTTTGCGTTGCGCGAACTGGGCATTCAATCGGTGATGGTGAACAGCAACCCCGAAACGGTGTCGACCGATTACGACACCAGCGACCTGCTGTTCTTCGAACCGCTCACCACCGAAGACGTGCTCAACATTGCCGATCGCGTGCAGCCCGACGGCGTGATCGTGCAATTTGGCGGACAAACACCGCTGAATCTGGCGCGGGGGCTGGCCATGGCCGGCGTGCCAATCATTGGCACCAGCGTCGAAACCATCGACGAAGCCGAAGACCGCGAAAAATTCCAGCAGTTGCTGCAGCGGCTAGGGCTGCGTCAACCGGCCAACGGCATTGCCCGCACCCTGGCCCAAGCCCGAGCCGAGGCGGCCAAGATCGGCTTTCCCGCCCTGGTGCGCCCCAGCTTTGTGCTGGGCGGTCGGGCGATGGAGATTTGCTACGATCAAACGCAGCTCGACCGGTTTGTGGCCGACGCCTTCAAAGCCGCGCAAGGCCAGCCGGTGCTGATCGACCGCTTTCTGGAAGACGCCACCGAGGTGGACGTGGACGCCATTTCCGACGGCGAAGCGACGATCATTGCCGGCGTGATGGAGCACATTGAAGAAGCCGGCGTGCATTCGGGCGACTCGGCCTGCGCCATTCCTCCCTACAGTTTGCCTGGTCCCGTGGTCCAAGAAATTCGCGAAGCCACCATGGCCCTGGCCGAGGCGCTGCAAGTCAAGGGGCTGATGAACATCCAATTTGCCGTCAAGCGCGAAGACGACCGGATGAACGTCTACGTGCTCGAGGTCAATCCCCGCGCCAGCCGCACGGTGCCGTTCGTTTCCAAAGCCACCGGCATGCCGTGCGCCAAGATTGCCGCCAAGGTGATGGCGGGCGTGTCGCTGGCCGAGCAAGGCATCACCCGCGACCCGATTCCCGCCGCGGTATCGGTGAAGGAAAGCGTGTTTCCCTTCAGCAAGTTCACCGGGGTCGACATTGTGCTGGGCCCCGAGATGCGCTCCACCGGCGAAGTGATGGGCGTCAGCGAACGGTTCTCGATCGCTTTCGCCAAGAGCCAATTGGCCGCCGGCGTGGTGCTGCCGCTGGAAGGGAATATCTTTATCAGCGTGGCCGATCGTTCCAAACCCTATATCGTCGATCTGGCCGAGCGCCTGACGAGGATGGGGTACCATCTGCTGGGTACCCAAGGGACGGTCCGGGTGCTCCAGGAGGCCGGCATTGAAGTCACCACGCTCAAAAAGCTCAAGGAAGGGCACCCCAACCTGCTCGACTACCTGATCGACGGCCGCGTGCAACTCATCATCAACACCCCCGTGGGCAAAGGCGCGCGAACCGACGAAGGCCGCATCCGCGCCGCGGCGGTCGCCCATGGCGTGCCTTGCATCACCACCATTCAAGCCGCGCAGGCCGCGGTAAAAGCCATGGAGGCGCTGCGCGAAGAAGAGATTACCGTGCAGGCGCTGCAGGACCGCTTGCCCAAGTCGTAATCAACGCCGAGTGCCCAATGGAGTTTTCCCAAACTCCTCGCGCGCTGCTCGCAGCGGCAGGCGTTACCGGGAAACGCAGCGACCAAGCGGGAGCAGATCCGGCTATTTCGCGCCCGGCGCGATGGCGACCCGGCGGGCCAACAATTTATTTACTTCGCCAGAATCTTCAGAATCTCGCGGCAAAAGTCGGGCAAATCGTCGGGCTTGCGGCTCGAGACAAAATGCCGATCGACCACCACCGACGCGTCTTCCCACTTGGCGCCGGCATTCACCAGGTCGTCCTTAATGCCGGGGCTGCCCGTCACGCGCACGCCGCGATACACGCCGGCCGAGATGGCGATCCAACCGCCATGGCATATGGCGGCCACCAGTTTGCCCTGCTCGGCAAAGTCGCGGACCAGGCTCAGCACCTTGGGGTCGCGGCGGAGTTTATCCGGAGCAAAGCCGCCGGGGATAACCAGTCCCTGGAAATCGGCCTCTTCCATGTCGGCAATCGCGGCGTCGGAAACGCAAGGATAGCCGTGCTTCCCTGAGTACTTGCACTCGGCCTTGGGGCCGGCGACCACCACGTGCGCCCCCGCCTCGGTAAGCCGCAGCTTGGGGTACCACAGTTCGAGGTCTTCGTATACATCATCGACAAAGGTGAGCACGCGTTGCCCGTCGATCCCGGCCATGGTTTGCTCCTGGCAGCAGAAGGTTAAGAGGACGACGCCGTTTCCCGATTCCGGCGATCGCGCCCTTGGGGGGGCTCGTTGCCAGATTATGCAACCGGCCGGCCGCCGGCCAACCCCCAAACCATGGCGCCGCACGGGTTCATGTTGCATTCGCGCGCGCTGGCGCCCATGCCCTCAGCTCATGGCAATCATCACGAACATGCCGATGATGCCGATGCCGATCAGCACCGCCAACGCAATGGCCCACTTGAGCGCGCTTTCGCTAAAGGCGTGCTCCCGGCGCTCTTTCTCTTTTTCGCGTTCTGCCTTGTATTCCAGGGTGTCTTCGTAACGCAGGCGGAATTGGGCATTGCACTGCGGACACATGGCGTCGGTGCCAAGCATGTCCATCGGCGTCTCCAACTCGCAGCCGTTGGGACAGATCACCGTCACCACCCGGTTCGGATCATCCTGCGGATTTTCCAGGCTGAATTCCACAGGAGCGGCTTCCGGGCCGACATGCACCACGGGGCCGCTCGCATAACCCGGCTGGCCGCCGTAGCCCGCCGCCGGCGCGTACGGATCGGGCGCAGGCGCCGCGCCGTAACCGCCCTGACCGTAGGCCTGCGGAGCGGCGGCGGCCGGATTGGGGTCGGGCACCACGAACAGCATGCCGCAGGTGGGGCATTGGCATTGCTGCCCCACTTGCGAGGTGTCGCTCTCCAGCATGATGCTTTGAGGGCAGGGGCAGTAAAACTTGAACGGCGCCATGGGTTTACCTCGCGACTCTGTTCCCGGTTGTTCCGCGGCCTGTGCCCCCCCACTTTAGGAAGGAGCAATCTCCTCCTGCGCCGTCGTCCGGCCCATCCTTCCGACGTATCAAGCCAGCGCTTGCTTTCATTCTGATATATGACTGCCGCTTCGTAAATGTCTCCGGCGCAAGGCAAACGGCCGCACGCGTGAACTTGCCGCCGCGGCCAGGACACTTGGGCCAGGCGCAGTGCGCCGGCATGTGGCCCGGTGACTCGCACCATGAGCGCCGGGGGCGAACGTCTGGCCCCGTCGCCTTTCCCCAAAAAAACGTCGCGCCTCCGCTCTGCAAATGCTTGTTCTCGCCCCGGCCGCCTTTTAGCCTGAAGCAAACATAGCTTGCAGGCGTGGCCGCTGCCGCACCCCGACCGGTTCGCAGAGCCCTGCCTGGCCATTCCCACCCGCAACAGGAAGATCATCGTGGTTCGCATGAATTGGCTGTTGGCAATCGCACTGGGTTGTTGCTTGTGGCCGGTGTCGGCAACGGCGGCCGAAACCCCACCCAACACGCTCACGCCGGAAGAAGTCGCCGCCGGCTGGATTCTGCTGTTCGACGGCGAGACGCTCTTTGGCTGGACCCCCACCAGCCAGGCCGACTGGAAGGTCGCCGACGGCGTGATTTCGGTAACCTCGGGCGAGCCGGGCTTTTTGCGCACCACCAGCCAGTTTGGCGATTTCGAGTTGAAGGTCGATTTTCGCAGCGCCCAGGGCACCAACAGCGGCGTGTTCCTCCGCACCAGCCCCGCGCCGAAAGACCCTGCCCGAGACTGCTACGAATTGAACATTGCCGACGAGGGCGATAGCCCCTTCCCCACCGGCAGTTTTGTGGGCCGCGCCAAGGCCACCGGCAAGCACGACAGCACCGACTGGCAAACCTTTGAAGTGAAAGCCGTGGGCGGCGAGTTCACTGTGAAGGTCGATGGCCAACAAGCGCTGAGCTACACCGATCCCAAACCGCTGGGGCGGGGATACATCAGTTTGCAGCTCAACCAGGGGAGGGTCGAGTTTCGCAACATCAAGCTCAAACCGCTGGGACTCAACAGCTTGTTCAACGGCAAAGACCTGTCTGGCTGGAACATCCATCCCGACCGCAAGAGCGTGTTCGCCGTCACCCCCGAGGGCGAACTCTCGGTGAAAGACGGCAACGGCGGGCTCGAAAGCGACGCCCAATTCGCCGATTTCATTTTGCAAATCGACGTGAAGACGCTCGGCAAGCACCTCAACTCCGGCATCTTTTTCCGCAGCATCCCCGGCGAATTCTGGAACGGCTACGAAAGCCAGATCCACAACGGCTACAACGGCGACGATCGCACCGACCCCATCGACTTTGGCACGGGGGCGTTTTATCGCCGGCAGAAAGCCCGCAAGGTGGTTTCCAACGATTTCGAATGGTTCACCAAAACGCTGGTCGTCACCGGCAAGCGGATGGCCGTTTGGGTGAACGGCTACCAGGTGAGCGATTGGAACGACACCCGCGAACCGCACCCCAATCCCCGGCAAGGGCTCCGCGAGGAACCAGGGACGCTGATCATTCAAGGGCATGATCCGACGACGGACCTGCTGTTTCGCAACATCCGCGCGGCCGAACTCCCCGCGCGAGGAAAATAACCGCGTCCGGCGTCTAGGGCGAGCGGTACCAGGGCTCCGCGCCGCGGGAGCGGCCCCCCCTCACAAACGGCTGCCCATGCGTTAGAATCGGGCACGGCGTCCAGTCCATCTGCGCCAAATCACCCCGCGTTGCCTCTACCTGAGCCATTCCTTCTTGCCAGAAGGGTCTGCCCGCCATGACGAAGCCGAACGATCCGTTTTCCGCCCGCGACACCTTTGAAACCGGCCACGGCCGCGCGGGCATTTACCGCCTGAGCCGTTTGGAAGACGCGGGGCTCGGGTCGATGTCGCAACTGCCGTACTCCATTCGGGTGCTGCTGGAATCGGCCTTGCGAAACTGCGATGGTCGGATCGTTCGCCAAGAGGACGTGCAAAACCTGGCTGGTTATCAGGCCGCCGCGCCGGCCAAGGAAGAAATTCCGTTCATGCCCGCCCGCGTGGTGCTGCAAGACTTTACCGGCGTGCCGGCGGTGGTCGACCTGGCCGCCATGCGAAGCGCCATGCAGCGGCTCGGCGGCGATCCCAAGAAAATCAACCCGCTGATTCCCGTCGACCTGGTGATCGACCACTCGGTGCAGGTCGATCAGTTTGGCAGTTCCAGCGCGCTCGATCTGAACGTCGACCTGGAATTCAGCCGCAACGCCGAGCGGTACGCTTTTTTGCGGTGGGGGCAGAAAGCGTTCAACAACTTCCGCGTGGTGCCTCCCTCGGTGGGCATTGTGCACCAGGTGAATCTCGAGTTTTTGGCCAAGGGTGTGTTCACCAGCCAAGACGCCGCCGGAACCGTGGCCTACCCCGATTCGCTCGTCGGCACCGATAGCCACACCACCATGATCAATGGCCTGGGCGTGGTCGGCTGGGGCGTCGGCGGCATCGAGGCCGAAGCCGTCATGCTCGGACAACCGCTGTACATGCTGCTGCCCGAGGTGGTGGGCTTCCAACTCACCGGCAAGCTTCCCCCCGGCGCCACCGCCACCGACCTGGTGCTCACCGTGACCCAATTGCTTCGCCAGCACGGCGTGGTGGGCAAGTTTGTGGAGTTTTACGGGTCGGGCGTGGGAAGCATGGGCCTGGCTGACCGCGCCACCATTGCCAACATGGCGCCCGAGTACGGCGCTACGATTGGATACTTCCCCGTCGACAGCGAAACCCTGCATTACCTCCGCCGCACCGGCCGCACCGACGCCGAAGTGCAACTGGTCGAGCGATACTACAAGGAACTAGGAATGTTCCGCAGCGACGAGGCGCCGATTCCGACATTTTCTTCCAACCTGTCGCTCGACCTCGGCACGGTGGAGCCCAGCCTGGCCGGACCCAAACGTCCGCAAGATCGCGTGCCGTTATCGGCAATGAAGCAGCAGTTTCACCATTCGCTCTCGGCCCCGGTTGCCGAACGCGGCTTTGCCTTGGACAAAACGGCCCAAGGGCGCACCGCCACCGTGGTCAACAACGGCCAGAGCACCACGATCGGGCATGGCGCGGTGGTCATTGCCGCCATCACCAGTTGCACCAATACCAGCAATCCCTCGGTCATGCTGGGCGCCGGACTGCTGGCCCGCAACGCCGTGGCCAAGGGCCTCAAGGTTAAACCGTACGTCAAGACCAGCCTGGCCCCCGGTTCGCGCGTGGTTACCGATTACCTCGACAAAGCGGGGCTGTCGCAAGCCCTCGACCAGTTGGGCTTTCAAACGGTGGGCTACGGTTGCACCACCTGCATTGGCAACAGCGGCCCGCTGCCCGACCCCGTGGCCAAGGCCGTGACCGATGGGGACCTGGTTGCGGCGGCCGTGCTCAGCGGCAATCGCAACTTCGAAGGTCGCATCAATCCGCTGGTTAAAGCCAACTACCTGGCCAGCCCTCCGCTGGTGGTCGCTTACGCTCTGGCCGGCACCACCGATATCGACCTGGTGAACGAACCGCTGGGCGAAGGCACCGATGGCCCCGTTTATCTTCGCGACATTTGGCCCAGCGCCGAAGAAGTGGCCAAGGAAGTGGCCGAAATGGTCCGCCCTGAAATGTTCCAAGAGCGCTACGACAACGTGTTTGAATCGAACGAGCGGTGGAACCAGATTCCAATTACTGGCGGCGACCTTTACGAGTGGGTGGCCGACAGCACCTACATTCAAGAACCGCCGTTCCTCGCCGAAATGACGCGCGAAGTTCAGCCCGCCAAGCCGATCCGCGGCGCCCGGGTGTTGGCCTTATTGGGCGACTCGGTCACCACCGACCACATTTCGCCCGCCGGCTCGATCAAGGAAAGCAGCCCCGCCGGCAAGTATCTGATCGAGAACGGCGTGCGGCCGGCGGATTTCAACAGCTACGGTTCGCGCCGCGGCAACGACCGCGTGATGACCCGCGGCACCTTCGCCAACATTCGCATTCGCAACCAATTGGCCCCCGGAACCGAAGGCGGCGTCACCCGGCATTTGCCCGAAGGGCAGCTCATGTCCATCTACGACGCGGCCATCCAATACCAGCAAGAAAACGTGCCACTGGTCGTGCTGGCCGGCGCCGAATACGGCACCGGCAGCAGCCGCGACTGGGCCGCCAAGGGCACGTACCTGTTGGGGGTGCGGGCGGTGATTGCCGTCAGCTACGAACGCATCCACCGCAGCAATCTGATCGGCATGGGCGTGCTGCCGCTGCAATTTCCCGAGGGAGAATCGTGGCAATCGCTCGGCCTGACCGGCGAAGAGACTTTCGAAATTCCGGTGGATAAATCGCTGCAACCGCGAGGCACGGTCACCGTGACCGCGACGTCCGAAGACGGCACCCAGAAAACCTTCGCGGCCTCGGTGCGGATCGACACGCCCGTCGAACTGGACTACTACCACAACGGCGGAATCTTGCAGACGGTGCTGCGCAATTTGCTGTAGGGCACCAGGCTGCCGACCTCAGGTGAATCCGCGAGCCTGCCTTCCCCGAGGACTGGCTGCCGCGGTGGTCGGACCCGCAGTTGTTGGTTATGCTCGGAGTGTGTTGCCATTCCCTTAAGACGGGACTAGCTCGATGTGCGCTCGACTGATGGCTGCTGCGGTCATGGGTCTCGTGCTCCAAGGTGGTTGCGACCGTACGCCCCGCCAACAACTCGAATCGGGCGTGGACCAGGCGGAGAGAGGAAGCTTCGACAAGATCATTGCCGATCGCACGGAAGCCATTCGGCTCGATCCAACTGACGTAGCGGCCTATTACAATCGTGGCATCGCCTGGTCGGAAGCAGGCGAATACGACAAGGCCATTGCCGATTTCACCGAAGCCATCCGGCTCGATCCGGAAGACCACACAACCCACACAAATCGGGGCCTGGCCTGGGCAGAAAAACGGGAATTCGACAAAGCCATTGCCGACTACGCCGCAGCCATTCGGCTCGAGCCCCACAACCTGGCTGCCTACAACAACCGGGGCCTCGCCTGGGCGGAGAAAGGCGAATACGATAAAGCCGTCGCCGATTTCACCGAAGCCATTCGGCTTGGTCCAACGCTCGAAGCGGCCTACGGCAATCGAGGAAAGGTATGGGCACAAAAGGGCGAATACGACAAAGCCATCGCCGATCTGACCGAAGCCATCCGGCTCGAGCCCAATTTCCCCTTAGCCTACTACTATCGGAGCAACGCCTGGCGGAAAAAGGGCGATCTTGAAAAGGCCCATGCCGACGTGGCGGAGGCGATCCGACTCGACCCGCAACTGGGCAAGTGATGAGCGAGCGGAAACCGATGCCGCAGGCGCAGACCTGCCTTTCGTCTATTCGTACGCCCGGCGGATCGCTTCGATCCGCCGGCGGTTCGCGCCCAAGTCGGAATAGCCAACCCGCGATGCCGAGCGGCAATGAATCACCCTCGCCGCCGGATCGACCAGAAACTCCACGTCGTCGGTAAAGCGGAAGATCAGGCTGGTGAACTCCGCGTGAAGGTAGTTTTCGGTGGCGCTCACAATCCGAGTGCGGGGAAAGCCTTCCACCACCTTCACCAGTCGCGCCAGGGCCGCGGCGGGTTCGCCCTGGAAGGGGATCGGCTCAATGGCGTGCGCCGCGTCGCTGGCCTGGCTGCACACGCAGTTGGGCGAGGCCGGACAATCCGCCAACCGGCCGTTGGCTTGCACGCCCAGGTTATGCGGTCGACGCGCGGTCATGCTCATGGCCCCCAAGGCAACCACGGGAAACACCACCAGCAGGAATAACCACCGGACATAGCGACGAAACCGATGCGGGGACATTTCGGCTCCCGGAAATCCGCGGCAAGATCGGCCCGATCGATGGGCAACAGCGGGCCATGCTTCGGCATCGCCCGGCTGTGCCTGGCATTGTAGACCGCCGCGCGTTATTGGAACCGCAGCAGGGCGTATTTCTTTTTGCCCGACCGCACCACCATCACGGTTTCGCTGGCCAGATCCGCGGCCGTGAGTTGCGTATCGATACTGGCGATCCGCCGGTTGTTCACGTAAGCCCCGCCCTGCTCGGTGGTCCGCCGGGCTTCGCCGCGGCTCTTGGCCAGGCCGGCGGCAACCAGGGCGTCGAGCACGTTGAGTCCCGCGCCGGCCAGTTGCGATTTGTCGGCCGTGCAACTGGGCACGTCGGCAAAGATCTCGTTCAATTCGACGTCCGTGAGCCCCGCAATTTCGCGGCCAAACAAAAACTCGCTCGCCTGCTGGGCCCGTTCCAGGCCGCTGGCGCCGTGGACCAGGCGCGTCAGTTCCTCGGCCAGTCGCCGCTGTTTCAGGCGGGGATCGTCCGCGGTTTCAATCGCGGCGATTTCGTCGTGCGACAGTTCCGTGAAAAACCGCAAACACTTGCTGATGTCGGCGTCGGGGGTGTTGATCCAGTACTGATAAAACTTGTAAGGGCTGGTTCGTTTAGGGCACAGCCACACGGTTTCGCCGCTGGCCGTCTTGCCCATTTTCTTGCCGGTGCTGTCCAGCAGCAACGGACACGTGATGCCGAACAGGTGCGCCCCGTGCATGCGGCGGCCCAAATCAATGCCCGCTGTGATGTTACCCCACTGGTCGCTGCCGCCCACCTGAAGTTCGCAACCGTGCTCGCGATGCAGATACACGAAGTCGTACGCCTGCAGCAGCATGTAGCTGAACTCGGTGTAGCTGATGCCGGCGCCGTCGCGTTCCAGGCGACTGCGCACCGAGTCCTTGCCCATCATCACGTTGACGGGAAAATGCTTGCCCACGTCGCGAAGAAACTCGAGGTAGCTGAACCCCGACATCCAGTCGAAGTTGTTGAGCAACAGGGCCGGCTGTTTGCCGGAGAAATCGAGAAACCCTCGCATTTGCTCGCCAATTCCGGCGACGTTCGCCTGCAGGGCGTCGAGCGACAGCAGGTTGCGTTCCTCGCTCTTTCCGCTGGGATCGCCGATCATGCCGGTGGCCCCGCCCACCAGGGCAATCACCCTGTGTCCCGCTTGCTGAAACCTGCGGAGATACATCAGCGGCAACAAACTGCCGACGTGCAAGCTATCGGCCGTGGGATCAAACCCCGCGTACAGCGTCCGCGACGCCGCGGCCAGCCAGGCGGGCAAGCCTTGGTCGTCGGTTGTTTGGTGGATCAGACCCCGCCATTGCAGGTCGGCAAAGATATCGGGCATGCGATTCCTTGGTGGGTAAAGCCAGTTTTTCGCGGTCGAATCATTCGCGACGAGGTAGTTTAGTGCAATGGTTGCCGAGCGTTCTACCCCCTGGATTCCCGCGGGCGCAAGATCCGTCCCGCGCGCGGCGGGAGGCGGACCGGGTTCTCCACAAAACATGAAATCCACGTGGGATCGGGAGGGCCGGCGGCGCGCTAGCACGTCGCGAAAACCCCTTCCCTGGGGGGATTCCCGGCGGTTCAGCTTGCAGCAAACGGAGCGTTGGCGTAACATTTTCCAATGAAGCGGTTTATGCCGACCGGGTGAAAATCGCTTGCGGCCAGAATGGGTGCGGTTGCCTGGAACGTCTGGGGGGCAGCCCAAACCGGGTTGGCCGCGGGCTGGAAACGACCCGATGGGCGTCCGCCGCGTTCCGTCGCCCAACACGAGGTTGCGGCCGACCAAGCAAGTTGCGTAAACCCGACCTTTGCCGCGAGTGCCCTGCGTTGCAGGCGACTTGCGGGCCAGGTTGCGTGAACGCTCGAACATTCCGTTTTACGTGGCGTCTTGCAGCAAATAATCGCGCTGCACGGCCGTTCGGCCTTGCGCGGTGCCTGCAATCGCCGGAAAAGGAGTCGGAAACTATGGTGCAGCCTGTCCAAGTTTTCATTCCCAGGCGAGCATCCTTGCTCGGTTCGGCAGGCTGTTGCCTTGGCGTGGGGTTGCTGTTGGCCCTGTGGATTTCGCAGCCCGCGGTTGCCCAGCGATTTGCCGGGGAGCCCACGCTGCAGCAGTTGTTTCTGGCACCCGAACGGGAGTTGCAGGCTGCGCTGAGCAAGGCGCGGGAATACGTGGACGACGGCGACTACACCGTGGCGGTTCGCCTGCTGCAGCGGGTGCTCGAAACCCAAGAGGACTACTTCGAACTGGAGGAGGCCGGCAATCCGGTCAATCGCAGCTTCAAAGCCGAGGCTCAACGGATCATCGGCGGCATGCCCGAAGCGGGCCGCAAAGCATACGAGTTGAACTACGGCGCGACGGCCGCCAAGCACCTGGCCGACGCCGTGCAAAGCGGCAACGAAGCGGGGTTGGAAGAGGTGTCGCGGCGGTATTTTCACACGACTGCCGGCTACCAGGCCACGTACCTGCTGGCGGCCCTGCACTTGGATCGCGGCCAGCCGTTGGCGGCGGCGCTTTGTCTCAAGCGTTTGCAAGAATCGCCCGGCGCCGCGCCGTTTGAGCCCACCTTGTCGTTCCGCGAGGCTTCGGCCTGGTACTGGGCCGGCATGCGCGACCGGGCCGTTTCTGCCCTGGCCGATTTGAAAAGCCGGCAGCCCAACGTTCGCATCAACATTGGCGATCGCCAGGTGCCGCTGTTCGGCGCGCCCGACACCGCGCTCAATTGGCTGGCCAACGCCCTGGGGCCGTCGCGGGCCGAGGTTCGCCAGGTGGCCACCGAATGGGTGATGCATCGCGGCAATCCCACCCGCACCTTGCCTTCCACGGGGGGCTTGCCATTGCTCAGCCATCGCTGGGCGATTCCGGTCTCGAACTTTGAACGGGTGCTTTCCGAGCTGGACAGCCTGCAGCGCAATTTTCTTCAGCAAAAAATCGTCGCCATCCCGGCGTTGAGCCCCCTGGTGGTCGATGGCGTGGTGATCGTTCGCACGGCCGAGAGTTTGCTCGCGATCGATTTCGCCAACGGCAAGCGAATTTGGCAGGTGGAAGAAGACATGCGCCAGTTGCTGACCCAGCGCAGCGCCGTGGCGGGCCAATTCTCGCCATTCACCAACGAAACCGCCAGCAACGCCCAAATGCTCGAGCAGCGCATCTGGAACGACCTGGCCTACGGCATGCTTAGCAGCGACGGCGAAAATGTTTACGCCATTCAAGACTTGACGTTTGCGGTGCCGGGTTCCCGGCGACCGCAGATGTTTTTGCCCAACGGTCAGCCGGCGAACGCCGATGCCAGCAACAGCAACCGGCTGCAAGCCCTCGATCTCAAACGGCAGGGCGCTCTCCGCTGGGAAATTGGCGGGCCAGAAACCCCCGCCGACCATCCCCTGACGGGCGCGTTCTTTTTGGGACCGCCGCTGCCGATATCAGGACTGCTGTACGCGCTGGCGGAACAACAAGGAGAGATTCGCCTGGTGTGTCTCGACAGCCGCACCGGCAAGTACCTCTGGTCGCAGCAACTGTCGATCGTCGAACAAGACGTGCTCTCCGATTCGTGGCGGCGGCTGGCCGGAGTTACCCCTTCGTACGCCGATGGCGTGCTGGTGTGCCCCACTTCGGGCGGCGCGGTCGTCGCCGTCGATCTGACCAACCGTTCTCTTCGCTGGGGATACAAGTACTCGCGTTCCGCGCGGCGGCAGAGCGACCGGCTGGCCCAACTTCGCCAGCAGTTGGCCGCCCAAAACACGCCCGAATCGACCCGCAGCCAGTGGAGCGACACCACGGCCGCCATCAGCGATGGGCACGTGATTCTCACGCCGGTGATGTCGGATGAGATCCTCTGCCTGCGTCTGGTCGACGGCGAACTGATTTGGAAAGCCGATCGCGACGACGGTCTGTACGTGGCCGGCATTCACGATGGCAACGTGGTCGTGGTCGGCCGCAACAAGCTGCACGCCTGGAAACTCAATTCCAAAGACATTCCCGAAACGGTGTGGAGCATGCCGCTGCCCCCGGATGCCTTGCCCAGCGGTCGAGGGTTCCTCAGCGGCGACCTGTACTACTTGCCGCTGTCGACCGCCGAAATCGTGGCGGTCAACCTGAAAACCGGCGACATCACGGCTCGCGTGAAAAGCCGTGAGGGCCACGTGCCCGGCAACCTTGTCAGCTACCGGGGAAGCATCATTTCGCAAGGCGCCACTTCGGTTGAGTGCTTTTACGAAATTGCCCCGCTGGAAAAATCGGTCGCCGAGCGGCTGGTCCAAAACCCCCAGGACGCCGATGCCTTGCGGTTGCGGGGCCAAATTCACTTGGACCGGGGCCAACTCGACAAGGCGATTGAAGACCTCCGCGGTTCCATTCGATTGCAGGCCGACGCCCATGCCCAGGACCTGCTGGTCGATGCCATGCTGACCTCGCTCCGCAATGATTTCGCCAAGTACCGCAACACGCTGCCCGAACTCGAACGCCTGATTGCCAATCCTCAACAGCAGAGCGAATTCCTCCGGCTCACGGCCGAGGGCCTGAGCAAGTTGGGCGAAAATCAGGCCGCTTTTGAGCACTACCTGCAATTGGCTTCGCTCAATTGGGCGGACAACGCCCTGGAGCAGGTGGCGCCCGACCACGCGGTGCGGCGCGATCGCTGGATTCAGGCCCGGGTGGGCGAACTGTACCAATCGGTCACGGCCGACGAACGAAAAAAGATGGACGAGGCCATCGACCGGCACCTGCAAGAGGCCCTGACGGCGGCCGGCCCCGAGGCCCTGCGGCGATTCGTTCGCTATTTTGGCAGCGACGCCGGCGGCGAGGCCGCCCGCGAAGCCCTCGCGGCACGTCTGGATTCCAAGACCGACATTCTCGAAAAGTCGGCCCTGATTCGCAGCCTGGCCGACGCGGCAGCGAAAGACGAACAGGCCGGTTTCACCCTGCAATTGGCCGAACTGTTCGCCGCCGCGGGGCGCACGGAAGTGGCCGCCTTCTATTACAAACAGTTGGGCAGCGAATTCGCCGACGCCATGATCGACGGCAAGACCGGCAGCCAATGGTTGGCCAGTCTCCCGGCCGAGGGCGACATCCAACGCGCGCTGCAAGCGTCGGTGCTCCCGTGGCCCGTAGGGCTGGTGGAAACCAACGCCGAATCGAAAGTGGTCCCCAATACCCGAACGTATTCCATCAACCTGAGCGAAGGCGGCAGCCTGTTCCAGCCCGACCTGACCTTCCACTGGGACCAGACGCGCCAGGCCGTGGTCGCGCGCAACGGACTGGGACACGACCTCTGGCAACTCGCCGTGCAAGAACTCGGCGCCCAACGCACCTACTACGTCAACCCCAACCTCATCGTCGGCAAGATGCAAGGGCACATCCTGCTGCTCTCGCTCGGCCACGAACTGGTGGCGATCGACACGCTCGGGGTCAACGGCTCTCCCAGCATGCTGTGGCGCGAAACCCTCACCGAAAACGTACCGGGCGTCAATCCGGTAAGCTACGGCATCCGCACCCGGCAGGTTCGCCAGCCCTGGGGTACCCGAAAGTATTACGCGGCCGACGCCTACGGTCGGCCACTCGGCACACTGGGACCATCCACCGATCGATACGTCTGCTTCCAGCGAGGCAAGGACGTGTTGGCCCTCGACCCGCTCTCCGGCGAAGTGCTCTGGAAACGCACCGGCCTCGAAGCCGGCAGCACGATTTTCGGCGACGACGAACTGGTGTTCGTGGCCGGTCCCAGTCAAACCACGGCCTCGGTGTTTCGCGCGTCCGACGGCCAATTGCTGGGCACCCGCCGCATTGCCGCCGCCGATCGCATCATGACTTCCATCGGCCGCAAACTGCTCACCTGGAATTTTTCCGGCAAAACCATCGTCAAGCTCGAAGATCCCTTCAAGGGCGAAGACGTGTGGAAAATGGAATTCGAAGCCGGCAGCCGCGGTGCGTACATCGACAACCGGGGACTGGCCGTGCTCGAACGCGACGGGCATTTCGTGGTGGTAAGCCTGCCCGAGGGCAAGCTCGAAATCAACTCGCAGCTCGAAGTCGATCAGGCCCTGAACGACATGTACGTGATCCGCACGCCCGACCAGTACCTGCTGCTGACCGACAGTGCGGCGCATCGCGATCCCACCATCAGCTATGTGAACCCCATCCCTGGCGGCATGAACAACCCCGTTGTGAATGGGCCGGTATATGCCTTTGATCGGGCGAGCGGCAAACAACAATGGAGCGTGCCGATCACGGGCCAGGCCGTGCTGGTCGATCAACCCGGCGATCTGCCCATTTTGGTGTTCGCGGCCCATCGTTACCGCCGGGTGGGCAACCGCGGCGACACCCGTTACGCGGTCACTTGTCTCGACAAGCGCAACGGCAAGATTGTGTTCGAGAAAGAAGAACCCGGTTCGATCAGCGATTTTGTGGTCACCGGCAGCCGCGCTCAGAACATGGTCACCCTCAATCTGATGCGGTACCAGGTCACCATGAAATTGACCGACAAACCCCTTCCGGAAGAAAAACCCGAGGCGGCGCCCGAAGCAAAACCGTAAACCCATCACCGTGCCCCCAGTGCAAAAAGCATCCCTGGCTGGCGCGTGAAGGGGGGTTTCGATCTTGCGGCGCCCACTGTCGATGGGACGACGCGTTTCCTTACCAGAAACGCGGGGGAAAGGAGGATCTTTCCACGCCATGACGACCCATACGCTCACTTCCCACGCCCGCAATCGTTCTCCCGGTCGAACGCGCCCGCGCCGCGGCCAGGGGATCGTTGTCGCCCTGCTTGGGTGGCTGTGGGCCGCGGCAACCCCCGCCGCGATAGCGCACGAACCGTTCGTCGACGTCACCGCCCGCTATCTGCCGACCATCAAAGCCGGGGCGGCGGTGACCAGCAAAGTGGAGGGCTGGTCGCACTTGCTGCTGTTCTCGCAACCCAAGCTGGCCCACGGAGATGTCGAGGCGCTCAACGCGCTCAGCCGCGGCATGGCCGAGCGATTTCCCCTGACGCTGGCCGCCGACATTCGCCGCAGCGAAGCGACCGGCAAGTTCTATTTGCGCAGCCTGGGCGCGGGCTTCGCCGCCCGTTCGGGAGACGGCTATCGCATCATTTCGTCGGACGACGCCGGTGGCATGCAATTGGGCCTGATCGAACGCATGGTGCTCAGCCGCAACGAGGCGCAGCTTAAGAAGGTGGTGCAGATCGCCCGCACGCTGAACATGGCGATTTTCGACGCCAACACGGTGGTGTACCACGAGAACGAACATCGCGATTGGACCGTGCGGCATGCGCTGCTGATCGACCCCGAAAACGGTCAACCATCGCTGATCATGTGGTTTTTGTCGCCCGACGATTCGAACGCCGACACCGGCAACCCGCCGGCATTCCAGTTGCCTCAAGCCAAGGCCCGCTTGATCCCCGCAGGCTTTAAAGAATCGCGCGAAATCCATGTCGACCAACGGCATTTCGCCGTGGGCCTTCCCACCGAGAGGGCTTTCGCCATGCTGCGACTGCCCGAGGGAACCCCGTTGGAAATTCCCGATTCGCTCCGCCCGCTGGTCGCCGCGCCCCGGCTGGTCGCCGAGCAAGTGCCCGAACTGGAAAATGGCCTGCGCGAATGGCTGGCCAATGCCGAAGCCAAGTAAGCCAACGGCCGAAAAGGGACACGTTGCAGGGCAGCCGCCGCTCGCCTGGGGAAGAGTCGGCGCGGCTCCTCGCGGGTGGGTCCCGCCGCTGTCGGCCTACTCGGCTTTCTCTCCGCAGCACAGCCAAAGCACGGCCATCCGCACCGCCAATCCGTTGCTGACCTGTTCGAGGATCACCGAGTGGGGGCCGTCGGCCACGTCGGGCGTGAGTTCGACGCCGCGATTGATGGGTCCCGGCGCCATGATCAAAATATCGTCCTTGGCCGCTGCCAACCGCTGGCGATCCATGGCGTACAAATGCGCGTATTCGCGCACCGAAGGAAATGGCCGGGTCTGCTGCCGCTCGAACTGAATTCGCAGCAGGTTCACCACATCGCACCGCGGCAAAATGCTGTCCAGGCTGTACGAGACCTCGACCCCCAATTCTTCCCAACGCCGCGAAACCAGCGTCGCCGGGCCGCATACAATCACGTGCGCCCCCAGCTTTTGCAGTCCCCAAATGTTGCTGCGGGCGGTGCGGCTGTGAGCGATATCGCCGACCAGGGCTACCGTCAATCCGGCAATGCTGCCACGATGCTGGCGAATGGTGAGGATGTCGAGCAGGCCTTGGGTGGGGTGCTCATGCGGCCCGTCGCCGGCGTTGATGACCGAACAGTTCAGGTTTTGGGCCAGCAGTTGCGGCGTGCCGGGCGTGCGATGCCGCACGACCACGCAATCCACGCCCATCGCTTCGATCGTCTTGGCCGTGTCGATAATCGTCTCTCCCTTGGAGAGACTGCTGCTGCTGGCCGAAAAGTCGATCACATCGGCCCCCAGCCGGCGAGCGGCCAGCCCAAAGCTGGTGCGGGTGCGGGTGGAGTTTTCAAAAAACAAGTTGGCAATGGTGCGCCCCACGAGCGCTTTAAGCTTGTTCCGCCCATTGCCCACCAGGCGTTTGAAGCGGTCGGCGGTATCGAGAACGAGCAAGATCTCGTCGGCCGACAACGACTCCAACCCCAACAGGTGCCGCCGAGTCCAAAGAGCCGGCACAAGTTCCCGATCGTTCTCCGCCACGGTCATCGACGGCCCTTCCACTTTGCGGTGCGGCGGGGTTGGAGATCGCTTCTCCCCCCAATGCTCCACCGATTCTAGCAATTCCAGGCGGCGAAGGGGAGCAAGCCAGCCAAAGGGAATGCCTAATGAGCCGCGCGCTGGCGGGCGGCCTTTTTCCTTGCCGCCAGTGCGCAAAAGAGCGTGCTCCGTCAAACATCGAACGGCGCGGATTGGCCCCACAACCCGTCAAGCCAACCGGATTGTTCCGACAGCATCGCCGCCAGGAAGTCTTGTTCCGAAATCGGCAGTTCGGCAAACAGGGTTTCGTCCCAATTGAAGTTGCCGCCGGCGAACAGCGGTTGCCCACTCTTGGAAGAGTTGCTGCTGGAACTCATGGCTTTGAGCAGCTTGCCCGCGGCGCGCAGCAAAAGCTGTCCGGCTTTCGCTGCGCCGGGCGTGCCCGCGGCGTCTGCCGACAGGGCCTGGCCCCCTTGCCGCCGGGCGGCATCCGCGAGTTTGCCGGAGATGGCGGCCAGACCGTGCACCGATTGCAGCGCGGTGGCCGGAACCCACGTTTCGACGGCAATCCAGTCCGATTCGCCAAAGTCTCCCCGGGCGATTCGTTCTTGCAGTTCGTCTGCCGTGAGCACGCCTTGCACCGTTTGGTTTCGCATCCAGCGGAACATGGATTGGCCCGTCGGCGAGGAGTTGGGCTGGGCGCCCTCGGCGTTTGGGTGCGGCGAACTCGACTCGGACGCAACGGGCGGGGCGCATGGCGAAACCAAGGGGGCCGCCCATCGATTCCAGTACCGAACCGCGGTTGCTTCCGCCGCGTCGCGCGTTTGTTCGCTGAATTGTTGCACTGCTTGATGGATGCCGCCCATGAACGTGGAAACCCTCGACTTGGCCGAGGAGGCGCCTGGATTCGGCGCGTGCGCCGCCGGAAGGGGAGGCGGAACCGGCGATCGGTTGGCCCGGGCGAATTGCGGCGGCTGCAGCGATTCGCCGGCATGCACTTGAAGCGTTTCGCCGGACAAAGCTGGCGACGCTAGCGAGGCCGTCGAATCGCTCTCCAGGGGAACCAATTCCGGGGGAGGCGCCGGCGGGGTAAACAGACCGGCGACGTCGCCTGCCAAAATCCAGCGATGCGAACCCTCGGAGGCCACGAAATCGGTGAGCAGCAACTCGCCTGCGGCGACCATGGCTTGCAACTGACCGAAGGCCAGCGGTCCTGTCCGTCGTCCTTCTTTCGAAACATACCATTGCCACATGCTTCGTCCTCCTTGACGATTGCCCCGCGGGTTCGGCAAGCCCGTCGGGCAAGGCCGGCATCGTGCCGTTGCTTCGCGGCAGCCTGGATCGCTTATCCAAATAGCGTCGGCTGAACAAGCATGGCAACTTCAGCCATCGTTGCCGGAATGTCGTCCGGTTCGTCGGCCGGGGCGGAAGCCTGCAGGGCGGCTACAGATTCCAGTCCGCTTCGTTGCGGCGGTGATCCATTTGCGACAAAAAGTTGGAATAGCACATCCAGGCGACGAGACCGTTCAGGTCGGCCAACTGCGGCGGCAAGTAGCGGGGAGGCGTTAATAACCCCTCGGCCTGCAGATGGGCTAGCACGGGAATGTCTTCCAGCGTGGTCTTGCCGGCGAACAGCAGCGGAATGGTGTCCAGCTTGCCCTTGCGCACCGCCAACTGCACAAACTGGTACACCTGTACAAAACCCTTGCTGTAGGTCAGGTCTTTGGTGAACGGTCCCAGGGTGGGCGTGCTGCCGCGGAACACGCGGGTGGTCAGTTCGTAGGCTTCGTTGTCGGAGAACCCCTGCTCGCGAAAGAACCGAAACACGTCGAGGAAGGTGGCCCCCTGTTCGGCCAGTTGCACGGCGTGGATGCGATTGGTCAGGCGGTGAATGCGCTGGCGATGGGAAGAAAACGTGACCAGCTCCATGAACAGGGCCAGCCCCTCTTGCGTGATCGTGGACGAAGGGGGACCCTTGCTCAAGAAGGTGCACACTTCCTGCTCGGCGCCGTTGAACGTGGTGGCCACGTGCACCCAGCCTTCGTGAACCTCGAGCAGCCGCAAGTCGCGCTCGTTGAAGTTGGAATCCTTGCGCAACTTGATATAGTCGGCGCCCGCCGCGGCGTCGGCCACAATACCGTCGCTCACCAGCACCCGCACGCGGCGTTCCGGGTCGCAAAACACCCGGTCGAGTCGGGCTTGCAACCGCTCCACCGCTTCTTCGCACGAGTAGTTGCGTTCGTCGTCGCGGCTCAATTCGCCGCGGTCAAAGCTCGCCAGCATTTCCGACAGCATCGCCCCCAGGTCGGCAATCGTGGGATCGCCTTCGTGGAACACGTCGCCCGAGGCCCCGTACAGTTCTTGCGAAATGAGCGAGAACTCGGGCGTGCCGCGGTGCTCCAACATGCGAATCGCGGTGCGGTACTCGCGGCACATCCGCCGCATGATCCGGCCAATGGGATTGAGCTGGCCCAGCCGGCCCTGTATTTGCCGCTCCAGCTCGTAGAATTCGCGCTGCTTGGCCTCGGGATCGAAGCCCAACGACCGTTCCTGGTAATAGTCCTCGTTCACTTCGGGCTGCTCGGTACAGCCGGCCGCGAAAAACTTTGCCCGAACGGTGTCGTCCCACTTGATGGCGTCGAGAATGCGAATCGGCCGCTGCATTTCCACCAGCCGGTCCGACAATTCGCGAATGACTTGTTTGCTCCACATACAATGCCAGCAAAGTCCAACCACACAGAACCAGCGAATTATTCCGAGCACGCCAGGAACGCGAAGACCGGCGGCAGCTTGCGCAAATCGCGAGGCAAGTCGCCAAGGGCCGGCAATTCGGCCGCCTTCACTGAACTATACCTGCGATTCGGTGGCGGCGGAAAGGGCCGCGGATAAAGCCGCGCCAGGCGGGTGCAAGTTGCGGGCATAACGTTTAATCTAATGAGGTCGAAAACACCGTCGTTTGCCGCCCACCTTTGCAGGGGGGTGGGCGGCAAACGGCGCTCGCGCGGCGATGATGGATATTGTCTCCTCCTCCCTTACAAGAGAACCCACGCATGATTCGTCAACGATTGCTGGCCGGTTTGTTCTTGGCACTGTTCACCGGTGCATGTCTTGGTGGAACACCGCTTCAAGCGGAAGAACCCAAGCAGGAAGCAAAAGCGGCCGACGGCAAAGTCTATGAATTGCGGATCTACACCTGCCATCCCGGCAAGCTCGATGCCCTGCACCGGCGGTTTCGGGAGCACACGCTGCGGATCTTCGGCAAACACGGCATGAAAAACGTGATTTATCTCACGCCGCTCGACCAGGAAGAAACCCTGGTCTACCTGATCACGCACGAGAGCCGCGAGGCGGCCGACAAAAACTGGGACGCCTTTCGCAACGACGACGAGTGGAAAAAAGTGTACGAAGAAAGCCACCGCGACGGCCCGCTGGTGAAAAAGGTCGAGCGGCAATTTCTCAAGGCCACCGACTACTCGCCTTTGAAATAGACCGCCCCGCGATTTCGTCCGTGATTTCCCTTGTTGCTTTTCGTACCAGGCTTGCCATGACCCGTTGCCATTTGTGGGGCGCCGCGTTGGTCGCGGTCGCCGGCGTTGCTGTTTGGAGTATTGTTGTGCGTGGCCTTTCCCACGAGGCAAACCCGCCATTGCCATCGACGACGGGCAACGGCGCGATCCGCTACCCGGCCGCGCGGCGCGCGGACCATTACGACGAATACCACGGGCAGCGGATACACGATCCCTATCGCTGGCTGGAAGAACCGCGTTCGGAGGAAACCCTGGCCTGGATCAAGGGGCAGAACGACCTGAGCGGCAACTTCCTCAGCGGCATTTCGCAGCGCAAGTGGATTGCCGAGCGGCTCACCGCGCTCTGGAATTACGAGCGGTTCGGGCTGCCGTTTCGCCGGGGCGAGCGGTACTTCTATAGCCACAACAACGGCCTGCAAGAGCAGAACGTGCTGTATACCACCGATCTCGAATTCCAAAACCGCAAAGTATTGCTCGACCCCAACTCGCTTTCGCCCGACGGCACGGTTTCGCTCACCAATTACGAAGTCAGCGAAGACGGCAAACTGCTGGCCTATGGCCTGTCGCACGCCGGCAGCGACTGGCAAGAGTGGAAGGTGCGCAACATCGAAACCGGCGCAGACCTCGACGACCATCTGCAATGGATCAAGTTTTCCGGCGTTGCCTGGCTGCCCGACGCATCGGGGTTTTATTACAGCCGTTACGCCAAGCCGCAGGCGGAAACCCGCCTGGAAGACTCCAACTACTTCCAGAAGCTGTACTTTCATCGGATCGGCACGCCGCAGTCGCAAGACACGCTGGTTTACGAACGGCCCGACGAAAAGGAGTGGGGCTTTTCCCCGCACGTCACCGATGACGGGCGGTACCTGGTCATCACGGTCTGGAAAGGATCGGCCCGCAAAAACAATCTCTTCGTGCGCGATTTGTCCACGCCCGACGCGCCGGTGGTGGAAGTCATTCGCGGCTTTCGCGCGGAATACAAATTTGTCGACAACGACGGCAATCGGTTCTGGCTGGTGACCAACGACGGCGCCCCCAACGGCCGCCTGGTTTCGATCGACGTGAACGAACCCCCGGCGCCGGTGCCCACGGAAAGCGACGGCGCCGAACAAGCCCACCTGCCCAAGCTGAAAACCGTCATTCCCGAAAGCGAAAACGTGCTCCGCAACGTCCACCGGATAGGCGATAGTTTCTTCGCGGTTTATCTGGAACACGCGCGGAGCGTGGTCCGCCGTTATGGCTTGCACGGAAAATCGCTGGGGGCGCTCGATCTGCCGGGGCTGGGCACGCTGTCGGGCATCAGCGGCCGCGCCACGTCGAAAGAAGCCTTCTACGGCTTTACCACGTTCACGGCCCCGGCCACCATTTATCGCTACGACCTGGCCAGCGGCGAATCGACGATTTGGCAGCAGCCCCAGTTGGCGTTCGACCCCGATCGCTACGAAACCCGGCAGGTGTTTGTGGAAAGCACCGGGGGCACGAAGGTGCCGCTGTTCTTGGTGCATCGCCGCGGCCTCAAACCCAACGGCAAATTGCCCACCCTGTTGTATGGGTATGGCGGGTTCAACATCTCGATCACGCCGTCGTTTTCGGTCGCCAGCCAGGTGTGGATGGAGATGGGCGGCGTGAACGCGGTGGCCGTGCTCCGGGGCGGCGGCGAGTACGGCAGCCCGTGGCACCAGGCCGGCCAGAAGCAGCAAAAACAAAACGTGTTCGACGATTTTCTGGCCTGTGCCCAGTGGCTGATCGACAACGAATACACCTGCCCCGACAAACTGGCGATCAGCGGGCGGAGCAACGGCGGACTGCTGGTGGGCGCCTGCATGACGCAGCGGCCCGAATTGTTTGGCGCGGCCCTGCCCGCGGTCGGCGTGATGGACATGCTGCGATTCCACAAGTTCACGATCGGTTGGGCCTGGGTCAGCGAATACGGCAGCGCCGACCATGCCGAAGACTTCCCCTCGCTGCTGGCCTATTCGCCGCTGCACAACATCAAGCCAGGCAGCAAGTACCCCGCCACGTTGGTCACCACCGCCGATCACGACGACCGCGTGGTGCCGGCCCACAGCTACAAGTTCACGGCAGCCCTGCAGGCGGCACAGGCGGGTGATGCGCCGGTGATGATTCGCATTGAAACCAGCGCCGGCCACGGAGCGGGCACGCCGATTTCCAAACTGATCGACGAAGCGGCCGATCGCCTGGCGTTTTTGGCGCACTTTTTAGACGTGCCCACCCCGTAGGTTACGCGCGGCGTGCGCGCCGCGAAGGTTCATCGACTGCCGGGTTGCGTTCCTGTTTTGGTCGCCGCAGGCAAACTTTGCCCATCGCGCACACGTTCGCGCCCCGCGCGCCGTTTCGCCGCCATCAACCCGGGGGGTGATTGCATCGGCCCCCGGCGTGGGCTTTAATGCCACTTCAAACCCGCTTGCGCACGAAAGCCGCGCAACCGCCTGAATTGCGTAGCCGGCGGTGGTTGGCTTTCTGGCTGCGAGCGGGATGGCATTGGACCGGTTTTGTTCGCCCCTCCGCGTGGTGTACGCCGCGGGCGGCGCGATCCTCGAATTTGCGTTGAGAAAGACCCCACGATGGTAGAAGGCCGCCCCCACGTTGCCGCAGTTTCCGCCCGACTTTCGGCGATGATGTTCCTCCAGTTTTTCATCTGGGGAGCCTGGTATGTCACCGCGCCGATCTTTCTGGGAGACATCGGCTTCACGGCGGGCGACTTCGGCTGGACCTACAGCGTGGGCCCCATCGCCGGCATGCTTTCGCCCCTGTTTGTCGGCATGATCGCCGACCGGTTTTTCTCCACCGAGCGCGTGCTGGGCGTGTTGCACCTGGCCGGGGCCGGCATCATGTACGGCGCTATTCAAATGATGCAGGCCGCGGCGCCAAATCCCAACACAATCAACTTGATGTTCTTCTTTTACATGCTCTGCTATTTCCCCACGCTGGCGCTGACCAATAGCCTGGCGCTGCAGAACATCACCGACTCGGAAAAGCAGTTTCCGCTGATTCGCGTGTTCGGCACGATTGGCTGGATCGTGGCCGGGTTGTTGCTTTCGTGGCAAGGCTGGGACACCAAGGAGTTTGGCCTGGCCATGTTCCAGTTGACCGCCGTCGCCAGCGCCGTGATGGGCGTCTATTGCTTCACGCTGCCGCACACGCCGCCGCCCCTGGCAGGTAAAAAGGCCACCGTGGGCGAAGTGCTGGGGTTCGACGCCCTGGTAATGCTCAAGCGCCCTGCCTTCCTCATCTTCATCATCTGCTCGTTCCTGGTCTGCATCCCCTTGGCCTTCTACTACCAGATCGCCAGCCGCTTCGTCGATGCCGCCGGACTGGAAAACCCCGCCTTTAAAATGACGTTCGGGCAAATGTCCGAAATCTTCTTCATGCTGGTCATGCCGCTGTTCTTCGTCAGGCTGGGCGTGAAATGGATGCTGTTCGTGGGCATGCTGGCCTGGGTGGTCCGTTACGCGCTCTTCTCCTTCGCGGCCGCCGATGGCGTGGCCTGGATGATTCTCACGGGCGTCATTCTCCACGGTATCTGCTACGACTTCTTCTTCGTCACCGGCCAAATCTACACCGATAAAGCCGCCCCCCAGCAAATTCGCTCGCAGGCTCAAGGGCTATTGGTGCTGTTCACGCTGGGGCTGGGCATGCTGATCGGTGCCCAAATTGCCGGCAAGGTGGAAGGGCACTACACCGCCAGCAGCGCCGAAAAAGCCGCAACCCGGGCCAAGGCCATCGACGCCGAGATTCAGACCGTGCGGGAAAGCGTGTCGCAAAAAACTCTGGAGCCTGCCGAGGCCGACACGCAAATCGCCGCCTTGCGGGCCGAGCGCAAGACACTGCTGTTGGGCAGCAAAGACTGGAAAATGATCTGGGGCATTCCGGCCATCGGCGCCGCTGCCATCTTGCTGCTGTTCACGCTGCTCTTCCGCGACGATACCCGCAAGCGAAACGGCGTGACCGACGCCGAAGTCGCCGCGGCGGCCAGCCGTGAAGAAATGATGTAGCCATGATGACGGACGCGCTCGCCCGGTTGTCTGGGGGCGCACAACCGTGCCATCGGATCGCCGATTCGTTACTCGTAAAGCGGCGCTGCCAAACATGGCTCGCTGCTTGTCCATCGTCCGCGGTTGAAACGCCGGGTTGGTCGAAGCGAGGGACCGGCGCGCCAGGCGAGTCAAGCAAGCCCGCTCATACAATGATGGCGGTGAGCGCCTGAAATTCCGGGTCGTTGCGCAGGCTGTCGAAATCGGGCTCGGTGGAAATGAGCTCGCGGAATTTTCCATCGCGATCGAGCGCCATCGCCAGCAAATCCAGCGCCTTGCGCGCTTTGCCCGACACGTTGAAGTCGCGAGCCAAGTGATACAGCAGGTCCGGATTCTCCGGCTCGATCAGCAACGCCTGTTCGAGGGTGGCAATCGCCGAAGGCATGCGCCCCACCCGCCGATAGCACCAGGCCAGCGACATCGCCACCTGGGTATTGCTGGGGGCCAGGTCCGAGGCCTCTTCCAACATGGGAATGGCGTCTTCGAACAGTTGAAGCTGCTTGTAAGCCTCGCCCTTAAGAGTGAGCGTCTGCCGGCGAAACGTGCCAGGGTCGGGCAGCCGATCCAGTACGTTGAGCGCCTGCTGCGGCATGTTGAGTTCGAGGTATCCCTCGGCCTCACGCAGGGCTCGTTGCACTCGGACTCGTCTGCTGCCAGTCGTCACAGTTCCCGTTCCCCCTGGGGCAGAAGCAGGGCGTTTCTCTCGCGAACCCGCGAGCAACGCCGCCAGGACTCTCGTTCGTTTTCATTCTACGCAACAGGGCTCGGTTGCCCAAGCGCAGAGCGACCAAAGCAAGCGAAAAACCGACGCCGAGGGTATCGAAGACGCCGAATGTAGGCCCCCTGGGTTGCGGATTGGATCGAACGAAATGAGCGATTTTAGCTGGCCGGTTTTCACCGGCATTGGCCTGAGACGATTGTCCGATAGGACTTTAGGACGAACACCCGGCGGCCTGCCCTGGTGCAAGCCATCGCCAGCAAAGCCCTTCCCATCACGGCCAGGACATTTGGCATCGCGGCAAAGAAAATTTCTCCGTGGCATCGGCGTGAAATGCCGGGCGGGAAGTGCAAACCGGCCATTCGTGGGTGCCGCAACAGGGGGTTAGCGGTGCAGGCTCGGATCGGACTGTCCGCGATTGGGAAGCGGCTCCAGGGGCGGTTCGATATTGCGGCCGCTGCCAAAATAGGGAGAACCCGCGGGCGCCGCCCAGCACACGGCGTTGGCAATCACCAACTGGACGGTTTCGTGGTGGTAAATGGGATACGTTTCGTGCCCCGGCCGAAAATAAAAGATCTTGCCCCGTCCGCGGCGGAAGGTGCAGCCCGACCGAAACACCTCGCCGCCGGCAAACCAACTGATGAAGATCAGCTCGTCGGGTTGGGGGATGTCAAAATACTCCCCGTACATTTCGGTTTCTGGCAGTTCAAAGTATTCGCCCGCAAGTCCCTCGGTGATGGGGTGGCCGGGCGCGGTGATCCACAAACGTTCTTTTTCCGCGGCCTCGCGCCAGCGAAGCATGCACCCGGTGCCCATGAGCCGCCGAAAGACCTTGGAAGCATGCGCTGAATGCAGCGCGATCAGTCCCATGCCTTCCAGCACCCGCCGCTGCACGGCGTCCACGCGGTCATCGCTCACCTGATCGTGGGCTTGATGGCCCCACCACAGCAGCACGTCGGTCTGGTCGAGCACATCGTCCGCGATTCCGTGGTTCGGTTCTTTCAGCGTGGCCGTGCGAATGGCGACGGCCTCTCCCAACTGCCGACTCAGACCGGCGGCCAGCGTGGCGTGAATGCCGTCGGGGTAAATGGCGCGCACCGCCTCGTGGGTCTGCTCGTGAATGAACTCGTTCCAGATGGTGACACGAAGCGGCGAGGACGGCATGGCGAATACCTTGCAGAGGACGGAGACGCCGTTCACGAAGGAACAGCGCATAGGCCAACGCGATCGCGGGCGACCCTAGACTTTGGCCACGGCGGCAAATTCGAGCATGAACTCGCGGAGCTTTTCCACGCCATCGAGAGGCATGGCGTTGTAAATGCTGGCCCGAATGCCTCCCACCGAGCGATGCCCTTTCAACTCGCGCAGCCCTTGCGCGGCGGCCTCTTTCACAAATCGCTTGGTCAGTTCATCGCTGGGCAGTCGGAAAGTGACATTCATGGTGGAACGGCAGGCGGGGTCGGCGTGCCCTTGGTAAAAGTCCTCGTACTCGTCCAGCACCTGGTACAGCAACGCGGCCTTGGCCCGGTTGCGTTCTTCCATTTTGGTCAGGCCGCCGTGCTCCAGCAGCCAGCGGGTGACCAGCATCACCACGTAGCAGGCAAACACGGGCGGAGTGTTGGCCAGCGAGTTGTTTTCGGAATACTCGGTGTATCGCAGCATGGAATGCAGGTCGGCCGGAGTCCGCTCGAGCAAATCGTTGCGGATGATCACCAGCGTCACACCGGCCGGCCCCAGATTCTTTTGGGCGCAGGCGTAAATCAAGCCGTACTTGGACATCGGCAGCGGACGGCACAAGAAATCGCTCGACGCGTCGCACACCAAGGGAGCGTCGCCCACCTCGGGCTCTTGCTGAAACTGCACGCCCTGGATGGTTTCGTTCGAGGTGAAGTGCACGTAGGCCGCACCCGGCGAGAGCTGCAATTCGCTCGGCTGGGGAAGCCGGCTGTAGTTGTGGCTTTTGCCGTTGTAGGCCACGTGGGCCTGGCCCTCGCGGCCCGCTTCTTCCAGCGCCTTGGCGCCCCAGGTTCCCGTCACAATGTAGTCGGCCGTCCCGCCCGTTCCCCGCAGCAGGTTCATGGGAATCATGGAGAACTGCAGCCTCGCGCCGCCTTGCATGTACAGCACCGAGTAATTGTCGGGCAGTTGCAGCAGCTTGCGCAGGTTGCTGGTCGTCTCGGCGAGCACGCCCTCGAACCAGTCCGACCGGTGGCTGATTTCCAGCGGCGAAATGCCAATGCCGGGAAGGCTGAGCAGGTCGGCCTGCGCTTGCTTGAGCACCGAAAGCGGCAACACGGCGGGGCCGGGCGAAAAGTTATAAACGCGGTCCATAGCGGCGCAATCCTACACAATGCCTACCGGTCGAACAGGAACAGATTTAACGATTGTAGGAGCATCGGCCCAACCTGCCTAGGTCGTCACCGGAGGTCGGGCTCCTCCCCACACGCGCCGGTATGGCCCGCCATTTGACTGCCCCCCCGCGAAAGCTAGAGTTTCCCGGCGGCGTCTCGGGGAGGGGCGCCCAGCCGCAGGCGCGGCAGGGGATAGCTGGATGCGTGAGGGGACTCTGCCGCGCCTACCTTTTTCTCGCACACTCGCCACGCGAGCCCCCCTTGCTGGTGCGAACATGCTTTCACGGTCACTCTCTGGCGTTGGTCGGTCGCCCCGGGCCGCGGTCACGCTGGTCGAAGCCCTGGTGGCCACGACCCTCACCGTGATGATCGGCTCGTCGGTATTGCTCTCGCTGAGCACCGCCATCGATTCGGCCGAACTGGGACGCGAACAAACCATCGCCGGCGGCCTGGCCGAACAACTGCTCGATGAAATCGCCGGCCGACGCTATCACGCCCTCGACGTGAGTCCCTTGCAGTGGCCACTGGGGCCTGCCGGCAACGAAGGACCGCACCGCGCCACGTTCGACGATCTCGACGACTTCGACCGCTGGGCTTCGGGAGCCGTGAACCCCCACGGCATTGCCTACGGACAGGACGGCAGCCAAGGATCGCTCCGCCCCGCCGCCTTTCGCTGCCAACCCCATTGGCTTAGCTCCTGGCGGCTCGCGGTCGAGGTGTACTACGTGAGCGAGGCCAACCCCAGCCAGCGACTCGCCGCCGGACAATCCAGCAACCTGCGCGCCGTGCAGGTTCGCGTGCTGGCCGATCGACCGAGTGGCGGCGTGCATACCCTGGCCGACTTGCGGCGGGTGTTCGCCTACGTTCCTCCCTCGCCGTAGCTTGGAGATCACGGATGAACGCCGCTAGGGCATGCTCGCTTGTTCGCCAGCCGCGCGGTCGCCGCTCGCGCGCCGCGCTCCCCCGCGCATACCGCGCCTCCGAGGCGCGCCGCGGTTTAACGATGATCGAACTCACCCTCTCCGTGGCCGTCTTGGCCATGGTGGCCGCGGCCGTGGCGGCGCTGGCCAGCGGAGTGCGGCAGGGCTCGGAGTTTGCCCGCGATTCGGCCACCGTCACCCAGCATGCCCGCGTCACCATGCAACGCATCTGCCGCCGGATCGAAGCGGCCTGGGCGACCGAAAACGATCCGGGCGTGGTCGTGGTGCACGAAACGCTGGCTGGCCAGACGATTCCCACGGCGCTGGTGGTGTGGCTGCCCGAGGGCGGCAAGCCTGCCAATCTTGATGGCCCCCCGCTGGTCAAGGAACTGGTGATTTTCGCTGCCGATCCGGCCGATCCGCGGCGGCTCTTGGAAGCGAGGTCGCCGCAAGACACGACGCCCATTTCGCTGGAAGGAATGGACTCGGCGACGGGCCGTTCGCTGATCTCGTCCATTCTATCCGCCGGCAATTCGCAAAAAGTGCTGCTCACCGAACTATTGCGAACCACGGCGGTTTCCAATTCCGCCAGCAGCGGCCGCCGCGGAGTGTTTTGGGCTGCCCGCCGCATCTTGCCCAGCTCTGCCGACCTGTCCGCCAGCCGCGCCGGCGCCGCAGCCTGGGAACAACTCCCCTGGCCGCAGGGCATTTACAGTTCTCGCGCCGGCCTGCGGCAAGTCTGGATTCGCCTGGAATTACAACTCGTGCCGCCGGGTACTTCGACCGACCACATGGCGTCGCAGGCGATGCCCTACTTCGGTTCGGCCGCAATATATTACGAGGTGACGCGATGAACAGCCGATGCCATGCTCTTCCGCGCGGCACCGTCGAAGCCGTGCGCCGCCGACGCGGCTATTCCATGATGATCGTGCTGGGCCTGCTGTCGGTCGGCATGTCGCTTTCGTACGCCGCGCTGCATTCGCAAGCCACCAACGTGCGACTCGCTCGCAACGTGCAATTGAGCGATTCGGCGCACGAAGCCGCGCTCACCGGGCTAAGCGTCGCGCTCCGCCGATTGAACCAAAGTTCCTGGGCCGGGGTCGATCAGGCCATCACCGGCACGCTTTCGGCTAGCAGCGGCTATGCGGTCACCTTTGAAACCGGCGACGACCGGCTGCTGCCCTCCGATCCCGATTACAGCCTCTGGCCCTACCGGCTAACCCTCACCTCGCAAGGTTACGCTCAAGACCCGCGGTTGACGCAAGCCATTGCGCTGCGCACGGTTCGAGCGGTGGTGCAGCTTGTTCCCCGGCAGTTGGCTTCCGCGCCCGCCGATTGGCGCCGGTTCCAGGATTTCACGGTCTTCCAGCATCGCGACCGCGATTTCTCGCTGCACGTGCCAAGCCGCATCGCCGGACCGGTTTGGATTCAAGGCGTGCTGAAGATCGCCCACGACTACCCCAGGGACAACGACGCCCGCAATACCTACCTTCAAGATTTGAATCAAATGCGCCAGGCGGGCTGGCCCGATTATCGGCCCCTGGGCGGTTCGCCCGTGCATTTGCACTACGGCAGCCAATCGAGCGCCACCGCGAATCACTTGAACCTGTTGGGGATATCGACGTCTTCGGCGCTCAACATGGTCGGCGCATGGCAGGCCGCCACCGAAACCTCGCACTATCGCCTGTACCCCGGCGGCAAGCTGTACTCCATTCCGCAACTTCCGCAGTCGCTCAACAACACGATGCTGGAACCCGACCCGCAAACCAACCCCTTGGGTTTGTTCTACCGCGGCGGCAGCACGCTGTACCTGGAAAACAACGTGCAGGTGCGCGGAACGCTGCTGGCGCACGACATTCACATCACGGGCCGCAACGTACAACTCGTCGGGCACAACCTGCCGCCCGTGCTGGGTGAGAGCGTCCCCGTGCAATTGCCGGTGATCGTCGCCCGCAACGACGTGAAAACCCATGAAAACGCCGCCGTCAACATCACCGGCGCCGTGTCCGTATCCAACCGTTTCGAGGTTCGCCGGGCAAACGCAACTTCGACGGTGAACGTGGTGGGAAGAGTCGTCGCCGGCGAATTGCTTTTGGGCGGACGCAGCGATTGGGACATGGCGGCCAGCACCTGGCACCTCTATCTGCTGCTGTTCCAATGGCAGTCGGGCGTGAACGTCATCCCCTACTTCCCGGTGTACATGGGGCTCTTCGGCTTCCCCCCGCAACCGCCGGTGACGATTTCGCCGCCGCAAACCGACGTGGTGTTTCATTGGCAAGGCAGCAACACCCCCATCTACCTGGAAAAAAGCGACGACGGCGGCCTGCGCTGGGAAGTGCTGTGCTGGGGAGTGGCCGCTGATTAAGAGCGCTCCGGCAGTCGATTTTCTCGCCGGGCCGGCAGCCTTCGCCGCGCCCGTGCACGCCGAGCGATGCTGGCAATTCGACAGACGAAGCAGCAACCCATTGCCGCCAGCGGCGCTGGCGACTCCGGCGGCAGGCGCTTACAGCAATTCAACGATCGGTTCGCGCTCTTCCAGAACGTAGCGAGGGCGGCCCGAGTAATCGGCGAACGCCAGCCCGGGATCGATGCCCAAGTGGCGATAGACGGCGGCCAGCACGTTTTGCGGCCGGTAAGGCGCTTCGACGGCCGCTCCCCCCTTGTCGTCGGTCGCGCCAATCACTTGGCCCATGCGGTAATTGCCGCCGGACAGCAACACGCTGTTGACCGCTGGCCAGTGGTCGCGGCCGGCATTGACGTTCACGCGCGGCGTGCGGCCAAACTCGCCCATCGCAACCACCAGCACGCGGCGACTCAGCCCTCGCTGCTGCAGATCGTCGATCAGGGCCGTAATGCCGGCATCGAAAATCGGCGCCCGCGCGCGGATTTTCTCGGGCAGCTTTTCGTGGTCGTCCCAGTCGCCCATCCGCACGGTGACATAAGGAACGCCGGCCTCGACCAGGCGCCGCGCGAGCAGCATCCGCTGGCCCACGGCGTTGCGGCCGTAGCAATCGCGCAGGGCCGCGGATTCCTGGCCAATGTCGAATGCCCTCTGGGCCCGCTCGCCGGTAATCAGGTCGAAGGCCTGTCGCGAGAACACGTCGAGGGCGGCGGCATCGCCCGCCAGGTCTTGCGTGCGCCGCAGTCGATCGAGTTCTGCGCAAAGCGCGCGGCGGTCTTCCAGCCGCGCGCGATTGAGCTTTGGATTCAGGCTGAGATTGCTGACCTGGAATGCCTCGGCATTGGGATCGTCGTTAACGGCGAAGTGGTGATGTTCGGCCCCCAGCCAATGCGCGCCGGCGTAAGCGTGATGCCGCGGCAGCGACACATAGGACGGAATGCCGGAGCGGTTCATGCCGCGCACCTTGGAAACCACCGCGCCGACGCTGGGCATTTCCCCCTTGAGCGAATTGCCGGAATTCCGCAGATCGTAGCCGGTTTCGATGATGTGCTCGGCAATGTGGCTGGCCTGCTCGTGATGCACCGAGCGGATGATGGCCAGCCGGTCGATCATTGCGGCTTGCCGCGGCAGCAACTCGCAAAACCGCACGCCGGGAATCTTGGTGCCGATGGACGCAAACGGCCCGCGATACTCGAGGGGCGCGTGCGGTTTGGGGTCGTACGTTTCGAACTGCGACGGCCCGCCGCCCAGCGTGACAAAGATGACCGCGGTATCCGCGACCGGTCGCTCGCCGCGCTGCGCGAGATCGCCCGGCGGCTGTCCCGCAGCGGCCGCTGCCGCGCGAAGGCACAAGATGTCTGCCAGCAGCGTGCCGCCGATCGCCAGTCCTCCAATCCGCAGGCAACCACGGCGCGTGAACTGGACAGAAGATGTTGGGAATTCGCCCATCGCCTGACTCCTGTTGTCGGACGTGCCGCGGACCGCCGGGCCGAGGATGCGAACCCGGCGGCATGTAGCTGGATCATAACGACCAGCCCCCAAGTTACCAACCTTTTCAACCTCCACCCCCGTCAGCCAACGCGGGGCCAAAGGCCACCGGCTGGCCAGGCATTCGCCTCGCGGCAATACGCCGGGAAACGTGGACGAGCAAACTTCGTGGAGCCCAAAGCATGCGCGGGCTACGCTTGCCGCATCATGGCTTCGATTCGCTTTCGTTCCCTGTCGGCCAGTTGTGCGAACTCTTTCGCCTTTTCTTCCAGTCCGCAGCGCAGTGCCGCATTGGCTGCCGACTCCATCCCCACCAGGGCAAGATCGCGACTCCGCTGAAACCAGCGATCCGCAAGCCCGAACGCGGTGGTGGCAGCGGCCTTTTCGGGAAGTGCCAGCGACAACTCGAACACCTCGTGGATCGCCATCCGGCCCAGACCCAGTCCGATCCAGTCGTCGCAGACGGCAAACGTGGCATCCAACTGGTGGGCAGTCGTGAGCGACTGTGAGAAATCGCCCGCCTGCCGGTGGAGTATCACCAGATCCAGCAAGGCCGATGCTTCGTCCCACCGACTTTTACTGCGAGCGAGGATCTCGGCCGCGACCTGGGCCGCTCGTGCAAACTCACCGAGTCGGGCATACTCGTATTTCAATTGGCTTCGTTTGGAATCCGAGTCGGGCTCGCGTTCCGCCCACTGTTCGAGATAGCCCAAGGCACGTTCGCCGTCGTCGAATGCCAAGGCCCTTTCGTAGCGCGACAGTAGATCTTCGTCTTCTTCGCAGTCCGGGTAATCGTCGCTTATCGACCGCCACCATGCTTCAAGTTCGTCGCGCGGCATCGTGAGATCCACCAACGATTGCAGCCGATCCCAAAGATCGGGATGCGTCGCCTTAACAACCTGCTCGGTCTGGTCACCGCCCGCAACAAACAGGAACTCAATGGGGAAGCCGCATGCGGTATCGAAATTCGCCAGTTTGGCGCGAGCGAACAGAGGCGCGTCGCCTGGCTCGCGAAACCGCGCCAGGAGAAACGCAGCCAATGAATAAGCCTGGCCAAACCCTTGGAAGTCATCGTTCTCGGCCGCGATGATTTCGTTGGTGAACAAATGCCGGATCAGTTCGAGGTCCGCTGCTCGGCGGTCGTACTGCAAAGCCAGAAGCACTCGCAATCGGGCACGCGCATTGCCGTCGAAGATACCTCGTTCATCGGACTGGCAAGCGGCGAACGCCACGCTCTGCCAGGCACTCGGGTCTGTCCGCAATGTCTCGAGATCAATCATCACAGTCACCAGGCATCGCATCGGCGGCGCGCCATCGAGGGAGGCCTTGTTTGCGCACCCGCCGAAATGCCGCTGGAAGCGCCGCGAACCGCCGCGCGAGTTACTTTTCCGGCAGAATTTCCACCGTTTGGTCGGTGCGTCGGGGAACCAGCCCTGCCGGCGCCAACGCAGCTTTCAGCAGTTCGTCCAGCGGCGCCCGCTCCACGCGGAACGAAATCCGCTCATCGAGCGAAATGCCTTTGTCCTTCAGCGCGGCCTCGTTGATCGCAAACTTCAACTTGAGATTGCGCTCCAGGTAATTCAGCACCGAACGCAGCGGCGTATCGCGGATGTTCATGGTGTACAGGTCCACGCCCACCGGCTCATCGGCATTGCTCGTGGTGCCCGTCGTTGCGACTTTGCCCTGCGCCGCTTCGTGATCTTCGAGGCGTCCGCGAACCACCACCTGGCCGCCGCGGGCTTCCACCTGCGCCTCCGGCAGTCGAGCGCGGAAATCGGCCAGGGTGTTGCTCCCGCCAGGGTACAACCGCTCCAGGCGCAAATCCTCCTCCGTCACCGGTCGAATCGTAAGCTGGCTGCCGTCGGCACTGACCGAATACGTGAGATCGAACTGCGCCAACAGCAGGGTTAACCGATCGCACCAGGGCATGGCGGGCAACACGGCGGCGGGGCGAAGATCGTGCGGCACGAGCGAAATGCCTTCGACGGCCAGGCCCGCTTCTTTGGCCAGCGTCTCGATCAACTGCCGGGGTTCCGTGGCGTCGTCCCAGCGGCTGGTTGCCGTGCGGATCAGGCGATTGCGCACGGCGGACGGCAACTCGCGTACCTCTTCTTTGCGAACCTCGGCCAACGTGCGCAGATAAAAGGCCACGTTCTGGGGGCCGACAAACACCACCGAACCGTAAAAGGTAACTCCCAAAGCCGGAGCCGGCCGGGGAGCAGCGTCGGGGCGCGCATGCTGCTCGCTGTATATCCGCGCCAGATTCAAAAACAAATCGCGGACCGAAAGCGTGCCTTCCAGGGCGATTTCGCGATTGGGGTCTACCCTGCGGTCGAGAACTACCGCCAAGCGATACTCGCGACCAAGGTTGCGCAGCGCGTGGCCGAGCGATATGCCTTCCCAGGCGACCGTGCTCGTGTCGTTCAAGGCTCGCAAAAAGGCGGGACCGCTCAGCGGCTCGGCAGCCGGCTGGGCTGGAACGGCCGCCGGCGCAACCATCAGCCAGACCAGGGGGAGCGTCCTTGCCCACAGCAACAGCGGCGGAGAATATCCGCGCGCCTTCGCAACCGGAAATATTCCCACCTGTTGTGCAATCGTCACGGCCGTTCCCCCAGGAGAATTCCGCAGAACCGGCAACGGGCGGCGTTGCCTCGCGTCCTGCGCCCGCGCAGCGTGCTGGCCTTCGTCAGGCCAAGCGCCGCGACCTGGTTAGTATACGCGCCGATTCGCTCGACGGGAAAATTGCCCGCTTGGCAAACCCGCAAACCGCCACCAGACAGAAACAGAATGGTGCGGCGCCGATGCCTTGCTGCCGGTGCAAGAAAGCAGGGAGGGGTTGAGCACAGGACACGATGCGCCGAGGGCATCGCGGGCGGCCAAAGCCAGAACACGAAAAAAGGCTGCCCGGCACTTTCGCACCGGGCAGCCCTTGGTTTTCAGTCCGCGATCGTTTGGCGAACGCTAAGCTTAGCGAACCATGCGGGCGGAGGTGGGAACCACGCGGCGGGCATTGTAGCGGGCCGAGGGATCGGCAGTCGGCGCGGGGGGCGCCGGGGGAGCCATGTCCATCATGCCGCCGTTGCCAGCGGGAGCGGGGCCGTGGCCGTGGCCACAAGCGTCGCAACCGGTGCTGCAGCAGGCGCTGGTGCAGCAGGCGCTGGTGCAGCAGTTCTTCTTCTTGCAGCCACCGAAGAGGATGTTCAACAGACCGCCGCGTTTCTTTTTGCAGCAGCCGGTCGAGCAGCACTTCGATTCGCAGCAGGCCGAAGCGGCACAGCAGCTCGGCTCGCAGCAGCCGTTGCCGCAACCGTTGTTGCAGCAGGCCGAAGCGGCGCAGCAGCTGGGTTCGCAGCAGCCGTTGCCGCAACCATTGTTGCAGCAGGCCGAAGCGGCACAGCAGCTCGGCTCGCAGCAGCCATTGCCGCAACCGTTGTCACAGCAAGCGCTGGTGCAGCAGTTGCTGCTGCAGCACTTCTTGCGGCTGAACATGCCTTTCAGGCCGGCGAACAGGTCGCAACGCTTCTTGCAGCACTGCTGTTGGCAGCAGCTTTGGGCGCAGCAACTCGGCTCGCAGCAGGCGTCGGCACAGCAGCTGGGTTCGCAGCAGCCGTTGCCGCAACCATTGTTGCAGCAGGCCGAAGCGGCACAGCAGCTCGGCTCGCAACAACCGTTGCCGCAACCGTTGTTGCAGCAGGCCGGGGCACAGCAGCTTGGCTCGCAGCAGTTCACTGCACAGCAGCTGGGTTCACAACAACCGCGGCTGTGGCTGGCCAGCATCATCCGGTTGAGCAGCTCAAAGGCCATGCCTTGGCTACACATCCCGATGCTGACAACCATCGCTCCTAACATTTTCCACTTCATTGCGCAACGTCTCCTTTCCATGGAACCGGGGTCGGATGCATCCCCAACGAACACCGGCGACGGCCGTGCGGGAATCTCGAAAGTCGCCTCGCCATCGTGGCAAGGGTTTGGGTGGGCGCAGCGGGTGAATCGGCGGACGGGGTTCGTCGGCAGTAACCTCAGTTCTGTGGGTCTAAAAGCCAGGCCCGTCGAGCCGCCCAGGCTCGAACTGAACTCGGATTTCCTGGCGCTTCCCTGCCGTGCTATTGAAAGCACGTTTGACACCTACGGTATCGACCAACAAACTGAAGGGGCTTGAACACTCGAAAGTGATTTTCTGCAAATGAGTTACGTATCGTGTTAGGCAAACATTTCCTGCCTCGTAGGCTGGCGAAACTTTGACGATTCTACCGTGCCGCCCCCGGCCGCTTGCCGTGCGCCCGCAGCGCCGCGCTCTCCTCCCCGTCGGCGACACCCCGCGCCAACGCCCATCGCCGAGCGGTCTGGACAGCCAATCGGGTTTGTGATAATTCCCTCTGCCCCCGACGTGTGCGCTTGCCCCTCTGGAATCGTAGGGCAGGGCCCAAACGCTCCTCGCCATGGTCGGAGGCCATCTCCCGTTTGCTCCGCAGCAAGGACGCCGCCATGCGGAAAGAAGTCAAGGTAGGACTCGCGCTGATCAGCCTGCTGTTGGGCGTGTTCAGCATGGTGCTCTATAAACGCATTCAAAGCCGCCAGGCGGAAAAGGCCCAAGCCGTGGCTGCCGCCAAAGCAGGCGATGCCGCGCCCGCCGACGCCACCGCCATGCGGCCAGATATGGAAACGCGCCCGGCCAGCGGCGCCTCGTCGTTGCTCAGCGACGCCTGGAGCAAGCCCGCCCACGACGCGACCGCGAAGCCCTCGCCGGCAGAACCCGTATCGCAAGCCCAAATTGTCAGCCAGCAATGGCAGGCAGCGCCGGAGCAAAACCGAGCGAGCGAACCTGCGACCGCGGAGACCCGGTATCGGGCGGCGGTGGACAACGCGTCTCCGCCTCCGCTGCCGCCCAAGCAAACCTTTGCGGCGGTGGAGTCGACGCCAGCGGTCGGCGCCGCCTCGCCAACCCCGGTCGATCCCATTTCTGCCATGCGCGGCGAAGTGCCGCGAACCACGCTGGCCAATCTGCCCCCCGGCGGAGCCGAAACGGCAGCCAGCGATCCCTTCGACGCCGCCGGCGCCGCCGTTGGCGATCGGTATGCCGCGCGTCCGATTCCGGGAGAAGAATTGGATCAGCCGTTGCCCCCCTCGCCCCGGACCGAATTCGCCGCCGGCTCCGCGGAGTTGGGCGGCGTGCCGCCTCGAGAGGTGTTCTCCGCGGACCCGCCTTTGTCGGGCGGACCGGATCGATACTCCTCCGAACCGCCGCCCGCGACTGCCGCTGGCCTGCGCGGCACGCCGGTCGCCTCGGGCAATCCCGTCGTGTCGCACGGCAAGGGCGAGGCCGCATTTCGCGATGAGCGCTATGGCGCCGCACGCGAAAACGGTCCCAGGGATACGCCGACTACGAACGACTACGGCGACTTGGCCGTGAACACGGATCGTTATGGCCGTTACGACCGCGAAGTTGGCGACGATCGCGGATACGGAGTCGAACCCGACCAGTCGTCGCCGCCGCGGGTTGGTTCAACCATGACGGGGCGACTGGTGGCCCAGGGCCGCGTTGCCGTGGCTGAAGAACCCGCCCCGGCCGAGCGTCAAGATTTACCACCCCAGCGAGGACCGGAACCAGGCGAACGCTGGTCTCCCGATCGCCGCACGCCGCCGGCAACGGCGCAACCTTACTACGATACTCGCACGGGCACGCCCGCCGCGGCCGCGGGGCATTCAGCGCCAGCGGCCGCCGGCTCGCCGCCGGGAGAATATATTGTGCAACCTGGCGATAGTTTTTGGGTGATCTCGCGCAAGCTGTATGGCGATGGCGGATTCTTCAAAGCCTTGACCGAACACAATCGCCGCAAGTATCCCCAAACCAAGAATCTGCAGGTTGGCGACGTCGTCAGCACGCCGCCGGCCGAGGAATTGCGCAACGCCTATCCCGATTTGTGCCCCAAGCTGCGTCAGCCGCTGGCCGGCGTGCATCGCCCCGCGGGAACCCAAAAAATGCCAGGGTCGCGGATGTATGTGGTGGAAGACGGCGACACGTTGTTCGACATCGCCCGGCATCAATTGGGCAGCCCCGCCCGCTGGGTCGAGATCTACGAGCTGAACGCCGACCGGTTGAGCAACGACTTCGATTACATTCGTCCCGGCACCGAGCTGTTGCTGCCGACGCAAGGTCTCCAGCGACCTCGAGAAACCGTGACGGGCCGCCCCGCCCCGTCCCCGCCGCGATAGTTCGCGGCACTTCGCCGGCAAACACCTTTAACTTGGGACCGCCACGGTCCACCGCCGCTCCGCTGGGCAGGCGGATGATTGAGAATCATTTGTCAGCGATTGTTTCAACCTGCCGGGAGTTTCCGACGGCGGTCGCTGAGCTTCAGCGTAAGGCCCCTGGGGAATGCCATGACTGCACGCGATATCGCCGCTTTCGTCCTGATTCCGCTTGTGCTGCTCGTTGCGGCGTGGGTAATCAAAATGTTTCCTCTCTGGAGCTTCCTCGGCAACGCGACCGTGCCGTGGTTCTGTACCGCGTTGGCTCTGGCCATGCTGATCGTTGGCGTGACCTGCATTCTCCTTCGCTGCCTGCCCGATGCCATCCCTGCCCGGCATGCCGCGCTGGTGGTCACCGGCATCCTGGTCGTCATCGGTATTGGATTGGCGGTCGATGGCTTCGCTTACGAAGAGGCAGACGATTGGCTGGCCAGCATCGGTGAGTGGAGCGGCTTTGCCGTCATTCTGGTGGGGGTGTTCTGGCTGCCCCGCCTGCGCGCCCCGGCGCCAGGAGTTTAACCGCCGGCTGCAGTTGCCCGGCGACGCCCTCGGCCAGAATGTGGTTGCCGGTTGGCCGCTAGCTTTCCGCAACGGGCTGACAACCGAAGCAACTTACGAACAGCGGCAGTTCGTGTTCTTTCCCGAGGTCTCCCGCATGGAAATCGGAGCTTTTTCTCTCAGCCTGGCCGTCAAAGACCTCGCAGCATCGAGAGCCTTTTACGAGAAGCTCGGCTTCACGGCGTTCGCCGGCGATGCCGCGCGAAACTGGCTGATCTTGAAAAATGGGGACCATGTGATTGGGCTGTTCCAGGGGATGTTCGAAAAGAACATGCTCACCTTCAACCCTGGCTGGGATCAAAACGCCCAAAGGCTCTCCTCGTTCACCGACGTTCGCGAATTGCAGCGGCGGCTGAAGTCCCAGGGCGTGCAACCGGTTCAGGAGGCCGACGAATCCACGACCGGGCCGGCCAGTTTTGTCGTCGTGGACCCGGATGGCAACCCGATCCTCTTCGATCAACATGTGTAAGGGCGGCGGGCGCAACCAGTCCCTGCCCACGGGACCGGTTGTCGCGTGAATGTGACCGCACCCGTTACCATTGCCCAATGGCATTGCCGCCTGCGGCGGCTGAAGGGACCCGCCCCGCCCTGATGGGGCGCACGCCGAGGTAGGCGTCCCGGCCACCTGCGACGTCGCAGCGACCAAACCTCGCTCCCCCCCAGCGGTTTCGGCATGCCTGGCTCATGAGACGAGCGCGCTGCCGGCGATACCGCCGAACCGGGCAAGGCACGCCCGTCGCGGCTTCCGGTAATCTGATAATGGAAATCACTCGTCACGACCGGGCAATTACAATCGAGTTTGCGCACTTCCGCTCCCAGGAGAATGACAACGCATGACAGCTTCTCTCAAGGATACGCTCGCCCAACTGAAAGCCCTCGGCAACGAAAAAGTCCGTGCGCAAAACAAGAAGCACGGCGCGGGCGATAATCAGTTTGGCGTTAGCCTCGGCGACATTCGCGCGCTGGCGAAAAAGATCAAGACAAACCATGCGCTGGCCCTGTCGCTTTGGGACACCGCGAACGTGGACGCCCAGTTCCTGGCCACGCTCCTGATCGAGCCGAAGAAACTTTCGGCCGCGGCGATGGATCGCATGGTGCGGACCATTACCTTTGTGCGCGTGGCCGACTGGCTCAACTCCTACGTCGTCGCCAAGCACCCCGACAAGGAGACGCTGCGCGAGGACTGGATGGCCGCGGACGACCGCTGGGCCGCCCGGTCCGGCTGGCACCTCACCGCCGAGCGGGTTGCGAAAAGTCCCGCAGGTCTCGATCTGCCGGCGCTGCTGGTTCGCATCGAGTCGGAAATGGCCGACGCCCTGCCCGAAGTGCAGTGGACGATGAACAACACGCTGGCCACGATCGGCATCCACGCGCCCAAACTTCGCCAGCGGGCGATCGCCATTGGCGAGAAATTGGGAATCTATCGAGACTATCCCGTGTCGAAGGGTTGCACGTCCCCCTTCGCCCCCATCTGGATCAACGAAATGGTGCGCCGGCAAGGCGGATCGAACGCCGTCGGGCCGTGAGACAACAGGCTTTCGGCGGCAGCGGTCTGGCTCGGCGGTTCCCGCGCGGTGGCCGGGGCATTCCGCCAATGTGTGCAATCGAGCGGGGCAACATTCGGCGGTTTGTTGCGGATCGCCACGGACAAGACTGCCTCAATTTGAGACACCCCGCTCCCCAACGAAATTTCGCATTTTTTTCGCAAGAACCTATTTTCAAATAGTTTGCGGCGAAAATTCCGATCCGAATGCTAGCAGTCGGCGCCAAGTGGCATGCGGCGTGCATTGAGGAGGCTGCGTTGTCGGCCTGGGTGACCTAAACCCTGGCGACAACATGAGTTTGCGGCCCCAGGGGCCTCTGACGAATTTGTATGCCGGATGGGATCCCCCTCGCCGTGCGGCATGGTCACCGTGGCAGTGACGCGTCAGAGGCCCCTTTTTTTGCGCTTTCGCTCGTGTACGCCGCCTCCCGGCGGACCAATCGCCCCGGCGGTCCACCTGGGCATGTACCCGCGATCTCGCAAGGCTCAATCGTATTGCAACAAGCTGTGCGGTTCGTAGCGGGCGATCTTGGCCGCGCCCATCAGGCTCACCAGTTCGATCACGAACGCGCAGCCGGCCACGTTGGCCCCGCACTTTTCCACCAGTTTGCAGCACGCTTCGATGGTGCCGCCGGTGGCCAACAAGTCGTCGACAATGAGCACGTTTTGCCCCGGGCCGATGCCGTCGATGTGAATTTCGAGCGAGTCGGTGCCGTATTCCAACTCGTAATGGAAGGCGTGCGTATCGAACGGAAGCTTGCCCGGCTTGCGAACCGGCACAAACCCCACCCCCAGTTCCAAGGCCAGCGGGGCCGCGAAGATGAACCCTCGGGCTTCGGCGGCGGCCACGGCGTCGATGGGCACGCCGCGGTAATGGTCGGCCAACTGCGTGATCACCTGCCGGAACGCCGCCGGGTGCCGCAGCATCGGCGTGATGTCGCGAAACAGAATGCCCGGCTTGGGAAAATCGGGAATGCAGCGCACGTATTCGTGCAGATTCAACAGCGGCGTGGTGCTCATCGCAGGATTGGCTTCCCCGGTGGAATGGTGATGAAAGAAAGGTTCAACGATCAAGGGATCGTCGGTTGCTTGCGCGATGGCCCGGTGGTCTCCGGCGGAGAATCCCCCAAGACTCAACACTCCATCCCGGCCCAGTCGCGTTACGACAGGCTCAACGAATAAACCTCGGGGCCCACGTGCGAGGTCGCCACCAGGCCAAACAGCGTAAACGCGTTGGCGTCGTAAATCCGCACGTTGAGCAAGTGGCCAATCTGGCGCGGATTGCCGTCGAACACCACGATCCGATCGCACATGGTGCGGCCGGTAAGCTGCATCGGCCCGGGCGATTCCGTTTGGTCGTGATGCGCTTCGTGGTCGCCCGCGGCTTGACGCTGCTGCTTGGCCTCGCGCTTGCTCGGGCCTTCCACCAAAATCTGGACCTCGCGGCCAATGAACGGCTGGTTGTCTTCCTCGCTGATGGCGTTTTGCACCGCCAGCAGTTCGTTGTTCCGCTGCCGTTTGATCTCTTCCGGCACGTCGTCGGCGTACAGTTCGAAACCTTTGGTGCCTTCGCGAGGGCTGTACTTGAAAATGAAGCTGTTCTTGAAGCGGCTTTCGGCTACCAGGTTCACGGTTTGCGCGAAGTCGTCATCGGTTTCGCCGGAAAAGCCCACGATAAAGTCGCTGGTCACCGCGCAGCCGGGAATGGTTTCCCGAATGCGGTGCAGCATTTCGCGGTACTCTTCCACGGTATACAGCCGCTTCATCCGCTCGAGCATGCGGTTCGAACCGCTTTGCACCGGCACGTGCAGGTAGCGGCACACCTTGGGCAGGTCGCGCACGGCGTGCAGCAAATCCTGCGACATGTCCTTGGGGAAATTGGTCACGAACTTGATGCGCTCGAGACCGTCGATCTCGTGCAGCAGGGCCAGCAGATCGGACAGCCGCGTGGTGCGTTCCCCTGCGCGATGCCGGTAGCTGTTTACCGTTTGCCCCAGCAGCGTGATCTCGCGGCAACCTTCGGCGGCCAGCTTGCGGGCTTCGGCCACGATTTCACCCGGCGGGCGGCTCTGCTCGGGCCCTCGCACCTTGGGAACGATGCAGTACGTGCAAAACTTGTCGCAACCGATCATGATCCGCACGAACGCCTGGTGGGGCGTGGGCCGCATTTCGGGGTCGCGCAGCGGATCGTAGCTTTCGAAACTGCCGGCCACCGCCTGGCGGCTGCCGGCCTTGCGGTCGAGGCTCACTTCCAGCCGCGGCTGACGATCGCGGGCAACCTGTTCGATCAGCTCGGGCACCTGATGCAATTGGCCGGGGCCCACCACCAGATCGACGAACGGAGCCCGCTCGAAAATCAATTGCTGGTCTTTTTGCGCCATGCAGCCGAGTACGCCGATCACCTTGTGCGGATGCTGGGTCTTGGCGTGTTTGAGCCGTCCCAAGGCGCTGTAAATCTTATCTTCGGCATGCTGCCGCACGCTGCAGGTGTTGAACAATATGGTGTCGGCCTCGCGCGGGGTCGGCACCAGCGCGTACCCCTGCTTGCGCAGCGCGGCCACCACCAGCTCGCTATCGAGCATGTTCATCTGGCAGCCGACCGTCTCAATGTAGAGTTTCTTCGTTTCCATAGCGGCCATTTTAGCAGCGGAAACGGTCTGCGCAGAGGGCGGAAAGAATGGAAGCGGCCTGTCGGGGAAATGGCTCCCCGCCCAGGGTACTTACCGCCGCCCCGCGGCCATCACGGCATGTGGCAGGCCATGCAACTGGCAATCAGGCGGTGCATGCCCATGGCGGTTGCCGGGGGCGTGCCGGCGCCGTCGTGGGTGCCCGCCCGATGGCAGGCCGTGCAACAAAGCTGATTTCCCGCGAGTCCCAGGATAGTGTTGCCGCCGCACGATGTGATCGTATCGGGGGGCGTGACGGCGAACGGCGAATGGTGTTCGGCAAAGTTCCGCCAGGTCGGCGCCGAGCGGTCGGGCGAGTGGGAATCGCTGTCGACCGCCGCCAGCCAGCCGGCGTGTCGGGTGCCGGTCACCTCCGGGGGTCCGTTCAAAATTCCGGCCAGCAAAAAACCCAGCGTCAAGGCGGCAGCCACGCGCCACCAACCCAGGGGAGGCGCTACATGAAAGTTCGCCGCGGCTTCGCGAGCTGAATGCCACGGTTGGCCGGGGGACAAAGCATCCGCGGCGCGTGCGGGCGCTGCCAACCCACCGACATCGCAGGGGGCAGGCTGTGGCAGCGATTCGTGTTCGACGGCCGCCAGGGCGAACAGCTCGAGGGCCGGAACCAACCGCTGTTCCAGTTCGCGGCAGGCGGGGCAACGGAGCAAGTGAACCGTGAGCGCGCGACGTTCGCCGTCGGCAACAAGCCGATCGTCCGATGCCGGAGCCGTCAATCGTTCAAAGACTTGATCGCAATTCATCATGGCTCATTCCTCGGCAGGACGCGCGGGGCGGTTGATGAAGCCCCGGCGGGTACCTCTTCGGCCTCGCGCAGCGCCTGCGACATTTGCAACAGACCCAGCCGAACGCGGTTTTTCGCCGTGCCCAGGCTGCAATCCACCGTGTCGGCGATTTCCTGAAAGCTCAGTTGGCCAAAAAACCGCAGCCGCAAGGCATCGGCCACCGGCTCCGCCAACTTGCGCAACAGCGACTCCAGCAGTTCGGAGTTTTCGAAGCCGGGCACGCTCGGTTCGACCGCCGGTTCGGCAGCGACCCCGGCTTGCGGCAGTTGCGACCACGGCACGATCGCGGATTTGCCGCTTTGGCGCAGAAAATGCCTCCGGCAGCGGTTGAGCAGGATCGTCCACAGCCAGGTGCGAAAGTTGGCGTTTGTCGCAAACGTATGCCGCGACTGAAAAGCCGCCAGAAAAGCATCCTGCACAATGTCCTCGGCCAGCTCGATGTTGCCCAACCGGCTGTAGGCCACGCGGCGCAATGGCCCCTGGTACCGCTCCACCAACAGGGAGAACTTCGCATCGTGCCCTTGCTGCACGGCGCGCATCACCGCTTCGTCGCTCGCTTGCTCGTGCAAACCCGAAAGCATGAAGTGGCGGCCTTCCTGCAAAACTCGGTCGAACCGGGTGGGGGGGAAAAAGGGGGCAAGGTAAAAAACGCGGATGCCTCTTCTATTGTTATATCCCAAACACGGCGGAATCGCCAAGCAAACGTCTCGCGGTCCCCCGCGGGCAGGTGTCTTGTTGGAGGCGCCGCGGGAGTGGCGAATTGGCAAAACGCTGGTTGGCGCCCAGCTTTGGACGGGAGCGGGCCGGCTGGGTGGAAACATGCGCGGGGGAAGTCGCCCGACTGGGAGGTCCCTGCCCGTCGAAAGCAACCGCGACGTTGCCAATCGCCCACCCCTGGTGGCGTGTTGTCCGGCTGTTTCTTACATTGACGGCTGAACGCAGTTCGATCGAACTCTCAAGTTCCCCCTCTCGCACGGATGAAATGCCATGAGCGACTGGATCCAAAAACTGTTGGGAAGCGACGCGCAAACGCTCCTCAATCACCGTTGTCAAACCGTGGCGTCCGACCAGCTTCACCTGCCGGGGCCCGATTTCCTGGATCGCATTTTCATCCCCAGCGATCGCAGTCCCCGCGTGCTGGCCAATCTGGCGCGGCTCTTCCACTGCGGACGCCTGGCCGGCACCGGCTACGTTTCCATTTTGCCGGTCGACCAGGGCATCGAGCATTCCGCCGGCGCGTCGTTCGCCCCCAATCCCGAATACTTCGACCCCGAGAACATTGTGCGATTGGCGCTCGAAGGCGGCTGCAACGGCGTGGCGTCGACGTTCGGCGTGCTGGGCGCGGTCGCCCGAAAATACGCGCACAAAATCCCCTTTATTGTCAAAATCAACCACAACGAGCTGCTCACCTACCCCAACAAGTACGACCAGGTGATGTTCGGCACGGTGCAGCGGGCGTACGATATGGGCGCCGCCGCCGTAGGCGCCACCATTTACTTTGGCTCCGACGAAGCCACCCGGCAAATTGTCGAAGCGGCCCAGGCGTTCGCCCTCGCACACGAGTTGGGCATGGCCACAATCCTTTGGTGCTACCTGCGCAACAGCGCCTTCAAGACCAAGGAGGCCGACTACCACGTTGCGGCCGACTTGACCGGCCAGGCCAATCACCTGGGCGTGACCATTCAGGCCGACATCATCAAGCAAAAACTGCCGGAGAACAACGGCGGTTACAACGCCATCAAGTTCGGCAAAACCTCGCCGCTGGTCTACGATAAGCTCACCTCCGACAACCCGATCGACCTCTGCCGGTACCAGGTCGTCAATTGTTATTCCGGGCGGATTGGCCTCATCAATTCCGGCGGCGCCAGTTCCGGAGAATCGGACCTGGCCGAGGCCGTGCGCACCGCGGTCATCAACAAACGCGCGGGCGGCATGGGCCTGATCTCCGGCCGCAAAGCGTTTCAGCGGCCGATGAAAGACGGCGCCAACCTGCTGCACAAAATTCAAGACGTGTACCTCGACCGCGAAGTCACCGTGGCGTGAGAGGGAAACGCCACGCCAGGATCCCCCCGATTTCACTGGCTGCTTGCGGCACTTTTTGGTAGCATTCCATCCAATCATGGACATGCGTGATTGCGTGCCGTCCGTCCTGCCGTTCATGCCTCGTTGGTCCACGCCATGAAATCGCCTCAGAGCAATCGCAATGTCGCTTCCACGGCTGATCGCTGCGCGGGTCCCCTCGATCGCCGCACCTGGCTCAAGGTGGGAGGACTGGGTCTGGGCGCTTTGGCCGCCGATTATGGGCTATTGAATTTGCGCAACCTGCTGGCCGCCGAACAGGGCCCGCCGAGCAGCGAAGGCAAGAAGCCCTTCTCGGTCATTTTGTTTTGGGCCAACGGCGGGCCGAGCCATATCGACATGCTCGACCTCAAACCGGGCGCCCCGGCCGAATATCGCGGCGCTTTCCGACCCATTGCCACCAATGTGCCCGGCGTGGAGATCAACGAGCATTTGCCGCGACTGGCCCGCATGGCCGACCGCTATACCATCGTGCGCAGCTTGCATCACCAGCGGGCAGAGCACTCGGGAGGAACCAACCGGTTTTTGACGGGCTATTCGTCGCGACAGGCCAACCTGGCCGACTCCGAATTTCCCGAGTTGGGCTCGGTGGTGGCAAAGCACCTCGAGCCGCAAATTCGCGACATTCCGCTGTTCATTGCCAACACCAAGTTTTATGGCGGAGGGCCCGCCTATTTGGGTCCGGCCTATGCTCCCTACATGCCCTCGCCCAATCCGCTCACCTCCAGCGGCGCCAACACGTACGATCCCGTGCCGATCTACCACACCGGCGCCGAGGGCGACAACCTGGCCATCAGCGACGGCGGCGTGCTCACGCTCCAGCGGCGAAGCGACGTGCTGCGCGAACTCGACCGGTTACCCCGAACGATCGATCGAACCGGCGCGATGAATGCCATGGACACCTTCCAAACGCGGGCGTTGGCCATGCTCTCCAGTTCCCGCACTCGCGACGCGTTCGACCTCAACCTGGAGTCGGCGGCAACCCGAGAACGCTACGGCGACACCCACTGGGGCAAGAGCCTGCTCACCTGCCGGCGGCTGGTGGAAGCGGGCGCGCGGTTCGTGCAATGCCAGGCCACCTTTCGCTTGAAGACCGAAACCGGCCGCACCAGCACTTGGGACGATCACGCGGTGAACGCCGATATTTTCAAAGCCTACGAAGAGCGGATGCCGGTGTTCGATCAGGCGGTTTCGGCATTGCTCGAAGATTTCGACCATCGGGGACTCGCCGAAAACACGCTATTCATTTTTTGCGGCGAGTTTGGCCGCACCCCCACCGTGCGCACCAATGGGCCCGACCTGCGGCCCGGCCGCGACCATTGGCCGCGAGCCATGAGCGTCTTTCTCGCCGGCGGGGGACTGCGCATGGGGCAGGTGATCGGCGCCACCAACCGCAAAGGCGAAGAACCCGTCGACCGCATCATGGACAGCAACTGCCTGCTGGCCACCATCTACCACTGCTTCGGCATCGACACCGATCAGGCATTCCTCGATACCGCCGGAAGGCCCATCCCCATTCTGCCCTCGGGCGAGCCGATTCGCGAACTGCTGGGATAAGCCAGCCCAAACTGCGGAAATTCGCACCGGCTTCGCGCTTCTCGCGCGACCATTTGCCTGGCGGAGCGCATTCATTCGCCAGCTCGCCACACGCCCTGGATCAACCGCTGCTGGGGATGAAAATTGCCCTTGTACGCCATCCGGCTGGGAGCAGCGAGGTAAAACCCCAAGTACAGGTAATCGAGCCCTTGCCTTTGGCATAGCTCGATTTGCTTGAGCACCGAATACGTGCCGGGACTGAATTTCTCGTACTGCGGATCGAAGATGCAGTACACGGCCGAAATCGAACGAGCGGCACGATCGGCCACGGCCACCCCGACCAGTTCCTCCCCCAGGTAATACCGCATCTCGAAGGTATCGCAGCAGGTGTCCACCAGGAACGCCGCATAACCTTCGGCGTTGATGGGACGTTCGCCGTGGCTGAGATTGCGTCCTCGCTTGTGCAGGTTGTAGAGTTCTACCCTGCGGCGGTCGACCGTGGGCGTCCCCAGTTCCACGCGGAAAACCTCCTCGCCACGGCGAAAGACGCGCCGCTGGGCCCGATTGGGGCGGAACCGCGCGGCTTCCACCCGAACCGGCGTGCAGGCCCGGCACGTGGGACAAGCCGTGCGATAAATCATGCTGCCTTGGCGACGCTCGCCCACCGCCAGGCGCTGGTCAAATTCCTCGCGGGTGAATCGTCGCAAGGGATAGCGCATGGGCAGCCGGGCCGTTTCGTCCCGCAAATACGGACACGGCTCGCAACCGTCGTACACAATCAACTCTGGCGGATTCTTCATGACACGGATCTGACGAACACACCAACCGCAATTGCCCCCCGGCATTCGCCCGGAAAACAGTTTTGGCATTGCTGCTTGCCATTTTAGCCGCCGGCCCGGCAAGGCAAGGGCCGGCGCCGGCGGCCGAAACCGGGTTTCGCCTGTCGTTGACCCGAGCGCGACGCCGTCGGGGGGGGCGACCACGCCGCTGCATGGTTGCTGCTGGCGCTTCGGTTGGGCATCGGGCAACGTCCAACCGCGCGTTTCGCCGGTTTCCGTCCCTTGACCCTATTCCACAGCGCGTCCAGAATCAAAGCTGCCGACCGTTTTTCCAACCATGCAATGCTCCGCGGCGGGCTGACCGCTGGCGCCCCGAGACCAAACGCGGAATCTCCCTCCAAAACGAATGGCCCTCATGCCTGCATCGAGTCAAGTTCCCGATACCCGCGGCCGGTTTGGACTGTTTGGCGGCCGCTATGTGCCGGAAACGCTTACCTACGCCTTGGACCAACTGGCGAGCGAATACGAACAGGCGGTGCACGACCCGGCCTTTCAAGCCGAGTTGAACGACCTGTTTAAGAATTACGTGGGTCGGCCTTCCCCGCTGTACCATGCCAAGCGTTTGAGCCAGAAGTGCGGCGGCGCCCAGATTTATCTCAAACGCGAAGACGTCAACCACACCGGGGCCCACAAAATCAACAACACGCTCGGCCAGGCGTTGTTGACCATGCGGATGGGCAAACGCCGCGTGATCGCCGAAACCGGCGCCGGCCAGCACGGTGTGGCCACCGCCACGGCTTGCGCGCGATTCGGACTGGAATGCGTGGTTTACATGGGCGAGGAAGATATTCGCCGGCAAAAGCCCAACGTATTCAGCATGCGGCTGCTGGGGGCCGAGGTGCGTCCCGTAACCAGCGGCTCGCGCACGCTGCGCGACGCCATCAACGAAGCCATGCGAGACTGGATGAGTTCTGTCGAAACCACGCATTACATCATCGGATCGGTGGTGGGCCCGCATCCCTTTCCGATGATGGTCCGCGACTTCCAGTCGGTGATCGGCAAGGAAACCATCGTTCAGTCGCGCGAGCAATTGGGACGGTTGCCCCACGTGGTGGTCGCCTGCGTCGGCGGGGGCAGCAACGCGGCCGGAATGTTCTACCCGTTTGTCGATCATGCCGAGGTGGAATTGGTGGGGGTCGAAGCCGGGGGGCGGAGCAACCAGCCCGGCGAGCACGCCGCGCCGCTAAGCTACGGCCGCCCTGGCGTGCTGCACGGCAGCTACAGCTACGTGATGCAGGACGAAGACGGCCAGACGTGCGACGTGCACTCCATGTCAGCCGGCCTGGATTACCCCGGCGTGGGCCCGGAACACAGCTACTGGAAAGAATCGGGGCGGGTGGTGTATACCAGTTGCCAGGACGGCGACGCCCTGGCGGCTTTTGATGCATTGAGCCGCAGCGAAGGCATTCTGCCCGCCCTGGAAAGCTCGCACGCCCTGGCCACGGCCATGAAAATTGCCGCCGAGCGCAGTCCCGAAGAATTTGTGGTGGTCTGCCTCTCCGGCCGCGGCGATAAAGACGCCTTCGAAATTGCTCGGCTCAAGGGCGTGGAACTCGGATAAACTACCGCGAGTACCGCCCCGCGAACATTCCTCCCTTTTTGGAGCACGCCCCCCGCCATGAAATTCGGCATGAACATGCTGCTGTGGACCGATGACGTCCGAGACGAGCATCTCCCGATTCTGGAAAAGCTCAAGGCCATGGGCTACGACGGGGTCGAACTGCCCATCTTCCACTTCGACACCGCGAAGGCGACCGACCTGGGCCACAAACTCGACAACTTGGGCCTGGAACGGACTGCCGTGACCGTGCGAACCGTCGAAGACAATCCGATCGACCCCGAGCAGTCGGTTCGGCAAAAAGGCATCGACAACAACCGCCGCGTGCTCGATTGCTGCCAGGCCGTGGGGGCGACCCACCTAGTGGGCCCTTACCACTCGGCGCTGGGGCACTTCACCGGCGCGGGACCGACCGACGACGAGTGGAAGTACGGCGTGGAGAGTATGCAGCAAGTGGCCGAACACGCCGAAAAGTGCGGCGTGACGTTGGCCCTGGAGTACCTCAATCGCTTTGAGTGCTACTTGTTGAACACGGCCGCCGACATGGTGCGGTTTGTGCAAGACGTTGGCCACAAACGATGCCGGATGATGTACGACACGTTCCATGCCAACATCGAAGAAAAGAACGTTGCCCAGGCCATTCGTTGCTGCCAGGAATATATGGTGCACGTGCACATTTCCGAGAACGACCGCAGCACGCCCGGCACGGGCCTGGTCGCCTGGGAGGAATCGTTCGACACTCTGGCCGAAGTGCGATACGACGGCTGGCTGATGATCGAAGCCTTTGGTTTGGCGCTGCCTGCCCTGGCGGCCGCGACCAAAATCTGGCGGCGAATGTACCAAAGCGAAGAGCAACTGAGCCACGACGGCTTGCAGTTTATGAAAGACGCGTGGGCCAAGCGGCAGAAGTAACGCGAGCCATGGCCTCGGTTGCTGGCCGCGCAACACCCCCGCCTTAGCGACGATCGCTCGCGTCGGTGGCCGGAATCCGCACTTCGGCCGCGGGGCGCGATGCGCCGGCCAGGCTCAAGCGAACCGCGTCGGTCTTGTCGCCCGTCTCGGCGCGAAACTCCACCGGCGACCGCACCCGCTGGCCATCCACTTTGGTGATCAACACGCCGGGGCGCAGTCCCAATTCCCAGGCGGGGCTGCCCTGCTCGACTTCGACGATGGCCACGCAGCCATCCAAGAGCGCCGGGTCAAACTCCTGCGCGAAGCCGGGACGATACAGGGCGCTGGTGTATTCGACCCGCAAGCCGCGCCACAGCGGCAAGGGAGTGAAAACTTTCTTGCCGAGCACCGGGAACTTGCCCAGGCGAACCTCGGCCGCGCCGCTGCGCCCCTGCCGCATGTACGCGACTTGCACGCGCTCATCGACATCGCGCTTGCCCACGGTGAGCACCAAAGAATCGGCGTCGAATACCTCCACGCCATCGACCGCGGTGATGACATCGCCCGCGCGAAGACCGGCCAGGTCGGCGGGCGTGCCCGGTTCAACTCGCCGCACCCGCGCTCCCCGCTGCCCTTGGCGAACTTCGTCGGCGGTGAGACTTTCGGGAGCCACTCCGAGAAAACCAAACTCCGCTTCCCGCCCTCGCTTCAAGGCGTCGACCAGTCGCCGAAAGGTGTCGTCCACCGGAATGGCGTAGCCGGCCGATCGTTCGTAACCGCTGAGTGCTGCCAGCGAGGTGGTCAGGCCGATCATTTCTCCGCGCAGGTTCAGCAGGGCGCCGCCGCTGGAGCCCAAGTTGAGTTGGGCATCGGTCTGAATCAGCGTGCCGTAGTGGTGGAGCGTGGGCTTTTGGCCGGCCACGGCGTCCGATGCCTGCGGGGGCGCCTTCCGCAAGATGTTGGACACAATTCCCCAACTGGCGCTGCACTGCCCGTCGCGGGCAATGGCGTAGGGATTGCCCAGCGCAATCACAATCTGCCCGCGGCGGGTTTTCTCGCCGTCGCCAAAGCGGATGGGGGCGAGATCCCGGGCATCGATCTCCAAGACCGCCAGGTCGTGGCGCGGATCGGCGGCCTTGATTCGCGCGGGGTAAACCTTCCGCTCGCTGGTCGTTACCCAATAAGCGTTCTTGCCGTCCTCGACATCTCCCAGCACATGGTAGTTGGTCAGAATCAACCCCGCCTGCGAAACCACCACGCCCGTCGCAAACTCGTTGGGAACAAAATCGGGGTCGGTCGGGCGAGGCGTTCCCCCTGTTTGCCGATTGCCGAAATCGTCGCGGAATACCTCGTCGCGTCCGCCGCGCACCCGGGCAATGCTCACGATTGAACGCTGGTTCTTTTCAATGGCATCGACCAGCGTATCCTCGAGCGCCGCCAGCACCTGCAAGGCGCCTGGCTCCTGAGCCGAAAGCCCCCCGAACTCCATGCCGCACAACAGGGCGAACCACGTGGCAAAATTGCGGGCAATTGCAGTGCGCATTGGGGGCGCCCCCTTTGGGTTTTCGCCATTTGTCGATTCAGAATCGCTCTTGGCAGTTGCGGCAACAGCGTGCGTGGGCGATTGACCCACGCCGGATCCATTTGAATCAATATAACCCGCAAGACGCGATTGGCGCGAGGCACATTCCCCAGGAAATCTTCCCCGGGGTCATTCCTCGGCATCTTCCGTTTCTGCCGTCGCGGCGCCTTCGACGGGGGCCAACACTTCTTCGGCATTGCCGATGGCCAAGATCTTGGCCCGCAACTCGGCCACCATCTCCGGCGTTTCCTTGAGATATTGGCGAACACGCTCGCGCCCTTGCCCCAGTTGCTGTTCGCCGTAGCGGAACCACGAACCGGTTCGAGTGATCAGGCGGTGCGCCATGGCCAGGTCGAGCACATCCCCTTCGTAGCTGATGCCCGAGTCGTGCATCATGTCGAACTCGGCCACCCGAAACGGCGGGGCGACCTTGTTCTTGACCACCTTGGTGCGAACCCGCTGGCCGACCACGTCCTCGCCGTCCTTCAATTGGCCGATCCGCCGCACGTCGAGCCGGCACGACGAGTAGAACTTGAGCGCGCGGCCGCCCGGCGTGGTTTCGGGGCTGCCGAAGGTGACGCCAATCTTCTCGCGGATCTGGTTGATGAAGATCACGCACGTCTTGCTCTTGGAGATGGCGCCCGTCAGCTTGCGCATCGATTGGCTCATCAATCGAGCTTGCAAGCCCACGTGGGTGTCGCCAATGTCGCCTTCAAGTTCTTGCCGGGGCACCAACGCGGCGACCGAGTCAACCACGATCACGTCGACGGCGTTGGACTTGATTAGCATTTCGGTAATGTGCATGGCCTCTTCGCCGCTGCTGGGCTGGCTGACCAGCAGCGTTTCCAACTCCACGCCCAGTTTCTTGGCCCAACTGGGGTCCAGGGCGTGTTCGGCGTCGATGAACGCGGCAATCCCCCCGCCACGCTGCGCGCTGGCCACCACGTGCAGGGCCAGCGTGGTCTTGCCGCTGGATTCGGGGCCAAAGATCTCAATGATGCGGCCCTTGGGGAGACCGGTGCCCCCCAGGGCAATGTCGAGCGAAAGGCTCCCCGTCGGAATGCCCTCGATCGCTTTGTGCTCGGTGCCCAGCGGCATGATGGCGCCCTGGCCAAATTGCTTTTCGATCTGGGCCAACGTGTTCTTCAGCACCGGGTTGCCGCTGAGAACATCCTTGGAGCCTTTCGATTTGCCCGCGGCGCTTTCCGACCCGCGCGAGGATTTGGTTTCTTTCTTGGCCATGGGTTGATGATTGGATTTGGTGGCGACCATGAGAAACGGCTCCTCTAGTTTGTAGCCGCAGAGCATATCTGCAAGATGCGGAAAAGATTTGGGCGTTCTTTTTGGTTCGCCAATCGTGCGACGACACCAACGCCTTGCTCCTGAGAGCTTCGATACGTGAACGTCTGAATAGTGTATCGACGTTCAGTTATCGAAGCAAGAGATTTTTTTTGGCGAATTTTTCCAAGGGGGCTCGGCCCGGGAATGATCGCAATAACTTCCTAAGGAGCAAGGAATAGCGCTGACAAACCGAGCTAGCTGACCAGCGTCCCCTTGGTGCTGGGAACGCCGGGCATGCGGGGATCGGTCTCGACCGCCTGGCGGAGCGCCCGCGCGGTGCCTTTGAAGATCGCCTCGGCAATGTGATGGCTGTTGCGACCGTGATGCAACAGGATATGGAGGTTGCACAGCGCGTTGGCCGCCACCGCCTGCCAAAAATCCTCGATCAGTTGGGTATCGAACTGGCCGATTTTTTCGGTGGGAAAGGGAGCTTGGAATACCAGGTAGTATCGGCCGCTCAGATCCAGGGCCGAGGTCACCAGGGTTTCTTCCATGGGCAGGGTGAAATGGCCATAGCGGCGAATGCCGGACTTATCTCCCAGTGCCTGCCGGATCGCCTGGCCCAGGCAAATACCCACGTCTTCCACCGTATGGTGCTGGTCCACGTGCAAATCGCCCTCGGCCTGAATGCGGAGGTCGAAGCAACCGTGCTTGGCCAACAACACCAGCATGTGATCGAAGAACCCCACGCCTGTTTGCACCTCGGCCTGGCCGGCGCCATCCAGGTTCAATTCGAGATAAATTTTCGTTTCCGCGGTCTGGCGGTCGAGACGAGCAACGCGCGACATGGAGCGAGGTTCTTCAGCAGGGAGAAAAGAACAATCCGTGGCGACCAAACGGGGCAAGCCGCCGCAACGGCAATCGTCGCCGTCCCGATCGTTCATTGTAAAGTAAAATACCGCCAATGTTTGCGAATGTGGTAGATTGCCGCCGTGCGGTCAGGGGGCTTTCACCACCACGTCATCGAACTGGATCGCCCCGGTCGCGCCGTGCAGCCCAATGCGAATGATCGCCTCGCGCGCGGTTTGCGGCACCCGCACGCTGGCCTGGAACGCTTGCCAATCGAAGGTTCCGCGCCATCCGCCCACCACGCTTTCGCCCGCCGTGCGGCGCTTTTCGTCGTAGAAAGTGATGATGATTCCGGGGATTTCCTGCGGCGTCAGCCCTGGCCGAATGCTTTGCCCCTTCACGTCGCACGCAACATTCAGTTGCCGCACCTCTCGGCCGTCGACCGCAAAGGCTTGCAAGGCGAACGCCCCCAGGCCGGGCTGGTTGTTCGTGAATTCGGCAATGCGGTCGCCGTCGGGAGCCGTCGCCGATTCGGCCGCCGTCATTTGGCGCTGGTAATGCCAGCCCGTCGCCTTCATGCTCTCGGGGTGTACCTCTTCAAAACTGCCGTTTACCAGCGACGGGCGTTTGGGGTCGGGCAACACCTCGCGGTTGTCTTCGGCCTTGCCGGTCATGGGCACAAACAACGTCGGCACCAGGGCCTCGGAAACCAATTGGCCGTTTTCCTTGCGGAACAGGTACAGCGACTGCTGGTACCGTTCGCCCAGCGGAATGATCATCCGCCCCCCTTCGCTGAGTTGATCGATCAACGGCTGCGGAATTTTTTCAGGCGAGCAGGTGACGATGATTTTGTCGAAGGGCGCATGCTCGGGCCAGCCCAGGTAACCGTCGCCCACCTTGGTGTGCACGTTTTCGTACTTCAGCTTTTTGAGCGCGGCGGCGGCCTTTTGGCCCAGTTTTTCCACAATTTCGATGGAGTAAACCTCTTTGACCAGCGGACTGAGCACAGCGGCCTGGTATCCGCTGCCGGTGCCGATTTCGAGCACCTTGTCGGTGGCCACCGGGTCGAGTTGCTCGGTCATGTAGGCGACCACAAAGGGGGGCGAAATGGTTTGCCCTTCGCCGATCGGCAAGGCCATGTCGAGGTACGCCAATCGGCGTTGATCGGGGGGCACGAATTCATGTCGCGGCGTGGTTCGCATCGACTGCAGCACACGGGGATTCTTGACGCCCTCCCCCTCGATCGCCTGTTGCACAAGCTGTTCGCGAACCGTCTGGTACGGATCGCGCTGGGCCTGGGCCGCGGCGGCGAGCATGATCCACAGGGCGACTGCCCAACGGGTTGTGCGGAACATGGTTTTTCCCCTGCAATCCGAAAAATGGGTACGAACAATCCATTCGCTGCGGATGGATTGGCGTTCCCTCGATTGTAGCTTGTACTGGAGCCAATCCCAAAAGGATGGCGGGTTCCCCCTGCAGCCAGCGCGATTGGAAAGACGATCGGCGTTGCTTTCCGGCGAGGCGGTTCACTGTTTCGGCGCGTCCACCCCGCGGAAAATTGCCACGGCGATGCCGGCGACTTTGGCTCGCTGGCATTTTGCCGGGCGGCCCTCTAAGATCATCGGCTGGTGACCGAATTCCCCGCCCCCCGACACTCCTACTTCCCCGCGCAGTCCTCCCTTGCACTCCCTACCCGAGCTGATTTCGTGGCCTTCGCTGGCCTTTGGCCTGTTTGTGGTCGCCATGCTGACCTTGGATTTGACGGTGTTTCACCGTCACAGCAAGGAGATGTCGATTCGCGAGGCCGCGTCGTGGACAATCGTTTGGGCCTCGCTGGCCATCGGCTTCAATGGCCTGGTGTGGTACCTCTACGGCTACGATAACGCCGTGCTGTTCTTGACCGGCTACGTGGTCGAGTGGTCGTTGTCGATGGACAACGTGTTTGTGTTTGCCGTGGTCTTCAATTTCTTTCGGGTCCCCAAAAAGTATCAATACCGGGTGTTGTTCTGGGGGATTCTCGGCGCGGTGCTGATGCGTTTGATCTTTATCGCCGTGGGGGCCGAACTGCTCAAACGCGTGGAATGGATCATGCTGGTGTTTGGAGTGTTCTTGCTCTACACCGGCTTCAAACTGGCCCTGCTGGGCGACACCGAAGCCGAGCCTCACAAAAACCTGCTGCTGCGGGTTGCCAAGCGACTGTTTCCCGTGGCCACCCGCGATCATGGCGACAAATTCTTTGTGGTGGAGAGCGGCCGCCGCTGCATCACCCCGCTGTTTCTGGTGCTGCTGGTGGTGGAAAGCACCGACGTGATGTTCGCGGTCGACAGCGTTCCGGCCATTTTCGGCATCACCAAGGAACCGTTCCTGATTTTCACTTCCAATATCTTCGCCATCCTCGGGCTTCGCGCCTTGTACTTCCTGCTGGCCGGCGTAATGGACATGTTTCGCTACATGCACTACGGCCTGGCCGGCGTGCTGATCTTCGTCGGCCTGAAGATGGTGGCCGAATTCTTCGTGGAACATTACGAGAGCGTGCGTGCGACCTTCAGCGACTGGCTGTGGGACGTTTCGGCGGGCCAGGTCTTTAGCCCCATGGCCTCGCTGCTGGTGATCGTGTGCCTGCTGGCCGTGTCGGTCGTGGCCTCGCTGGCCGCCGGGCCCATCCCCGAAGAACGCGACGAAAAAGACGACGACAACGGCGAAAGCGAAGGCGACGGCCTCGAAGACGCCCCGTAAGTTTGCGGCCGTCCTCGCCCGCACCAGGGCTGGCGGGGCAAGAGTTTGATTGCATGGCGCTCGGCCGCCCGATAGCATCACAAGTGCAAGACACGTGGCGACCGCCTTCTCCCTTCTTGGGTCGCCAAAATCAGGGCGTCCGATGGCATTTCACAGGAGCAAGGACCATGTCCATGCACTACGCTCGAGCGATTGTCGGTTGCACCGCGGGTTGGCTGCTGATGGCGGGCCTGGTTTGCTCGGCAGCGGCGCAAACGGCCGATCTGCCCAAGGCGCCCGATTTCCCCGCCGACCCCAGGGCGTGGCTCAACTCGCCGCCCCTCTCGCTGGAGATGCTCCGCGGCAAGGGAGCCGTGCTGTGGTATTACGAAGAAGGCTGCCCTCGTTGCCGCGAACGCTGGCCCGAAATGCTGAGCGAAGCCCGCAAATTCCAGGGCAAGCCCGTGGTGTTTATCGCGGTCAACTCCGGCAGCTCGCCCGCCGAAGTGTTGCGGTACGTGCGCGAAAACCGCATCGACTGGCCCGTGATCATCGACACCTCGCGGCAGTTCGAACAGCAAAGCGGCGTGCCCGAAGTCAGCCTGCAAAACATCTATCAAATGCGGGTGCTCGCGCCCGACGGCACCTTGCGCCGCTCGGGCGGTTTCGACGTTGCCGACGCCGCCAATGAACTGCTCAAGGAGGCCAAGTGGAAGGTCGACCCGGCCGATGTGCCCGAGGGACTGCGGACCGCTTGGCAAGCGGTGGAATTTGGCGACTACACCAAGGGCGCCCCGCTGATCAAGCGTTCGATCAACGCGCGCGACGAAGCCACCAAGAACGCCGCGGCCAAACTGCAAGCAGCCGTGGAAGCCGAATGGACGCGAATGGCCGAAGCAGCCCATCAGGCGACCGCTGCCGGCCGGCAATGGGAAGCGTTCAAGACCTATTCCCAGATCGCGGCGCAATTCAAAGGCTACGAGCTTCCGCCTGAGATCGAGGCCACGCGCCGCGAACTGGAGCAAAGCTCGGAAATCAAGCGCGAGTTCGAGGCGAACAAACGCTACGAGGCGGCGACGAAGATCGCGCCCACCAATGCCGCCTCGCGCAATCGGCTGATTGCCACGCTCAAACTGCTGACCACCGACTTCGCCGGCACCGAGGCCGCCCAAAAAGCGGAATCGCTGCTGGGTCAGTTGAACGCGGGCAATTGAAGCGAGCTTGCCGTGCGGCCCAACCGCTTTACGCCGCCTGCGGTTTCTTTCGTCGCGGTACCCGGTACAGCCACGCGTTGCCTTGCTTGCCGTGGGTTTCCACCGCGCCGGTCTGCCGCAGGCAGTAGGCCACTTTTTGTGCTTGCCAACGGGCAATGCCCAGCAGTTCGGCCAGGTCGGCCGTGTGGAACGAGGTCGGCAACTTCACGTCCAGCAACGAGAGCAAATCGTTCGCGGTTCGCAGGCGATAGGTGTGCCCGATCTCGATCAGCTTCTGATCTTCCACCTGAAAGTCGTTCAGGCGGCGCCGGCGTCGGCGGCCATGACCGGGGTACCGCCATTCTTCGATTTCGACCAGTGGCACTTCCAGGGTGAGCCGCGCGTGCGGAAACACCTGCGTGAAATGCACCAGGTCTTGAAACAGATCCCAAATCTGTCCCTTCTTGGGGCTTTGCCGGCGCGAGCGCACCGTGCCGGCCCGCCTCGATTGCTGCACCAGCACCTTCCGCTCCACGATGGGTTTCACCACGAGCACGTCGTGCGACTGCAGCAGCCGGGCCACCTTGGAGCGGATGGCCCCCAGCGAACCGTGCTGGACTTCGATCAGCAGGTCGGGCAGCACGGCATCGACGCGAAAGCCGGCCAGCGGCACTTCGGTGCGCGCCTCGGGTCCGGCGTAATGCTGCTTGAGCGCGCGGTGCAGCGAAAACTCCATCCGTGGAAAGCCTCCCTGGGTGCAGCGGGGGGTGTTGCGTAACAGCCTAGTGTAGCGCGCGGCGCCCCTTTCGTGCCATGCCAGTGAAACCGTGGAGAACCCGCGCCGCGCCCCCTGCGCGGCGGTCGGCCGCGGCTTCGCCAAACTTGAGAAAAATTTGACTCCCTGCGGAATCGAGCTAGTTATTTCTATGTGCCCAGCAATCACCTGTCCCAAGTAGAAATCGGGCACAACAAAGCGAGCCGTGCCAGCACTGCTGTCTTACCCTTGAAGTTTCGCCGTTCGGCGTAGAGGGCGAGGCAGGGTTGGCGTCCGCGAGGACTCGCCGCAAACTCGGCCCGAATTGCCTGGCTTTGCGCGAAGTTTTCCCCGTTGAACAGCGGCTGTTTTGTTTCAAAGAAGTTTTGCGATTACTGTCTGGAGCAGTCTCGTGTCGTCGAGTACGCTGACCCCGGTTTGCGACTAGCCGCCCTGGTGGAACGCGCTGCGTTCACAACGCTGGGGAGCGTCCAGACTGGCGGCGGGCGACAGCGCGAGGCCATAAACCGAGAGTGAGAGAGCGCTCTCACCACACGTGGCTGTGGAGCCCTTTCCCGCCGAAGGTGGTTCGCAAGCCGCGTTCGCGTGACCGCCGCCGGCGCTCTCGGTTTGCTCCAGCAGCGCCGTTCCCATCACCCACGCAGGTTCTCAAGCAAATCGCCGAAGGGGAAGCCGAGATGTCAAAAATCGCAGTGCTGGCCGCCATTGCCATTGTGTTTGGATTGGTCGCCTACGCGGGAGCAGGCAACCCAACTGCCTTTAACGAACCGGGGCGCGGCAATCTGCGTTCTTACGCCACGCTGCTGGCCGGCAGCCACCAGGATCTGCTCACCCGGCATACCGAAAGCTACGTTCGCGAAGACACCGACGAACCGGCATGCTCCCTGTTGCAGGAACAATTCGCCGATCTGACCGCCAAAGGCTTGGGCGAGTTCCGCCTGATGGCGCTCACGGCCGAACCGATCGTCGAACACAATCTGCCGGCCAACGAGTTCGAAACGCGCGCCGCCGCCGAACTCCGCTCGGGAAAGGCCGCGATCGAACAAACGCTGCGGCATGACGGCCAACAAGTTCTGCACTCGGCGACCGCGATTCGCGTCACCAGCCAGCGGTGCGCCCTGTGCCACCCCAACTTCAAAGGTCTGCCGGCCGATCAGGCGGTGGGCGCTTTCAGCTATCGCCTGCCCATCGATTAGCTGATTCGACTCTTGCCGAACGAGCCCTGTTGCCGTTCGGCCCGATTTTCTGCTTGGGTGAGGGGGTCCCGCGGCCTGCTCGTGCCGCGGGGCCCTTTTTCTTTAGAACGGGGGGGCAACGTCAAGTCGCGCGGCGCAAGCGCACTGGCAGCCCACACCCGCGGCCAGGCTCCCGGCTACTCGGCCAGCATCTTTTGCAGGGCCGTCATTTCATGAACGCCCCCCACGGCCAGCGGCGTTCGCTCGTGGATGCTTGTGGGCTGCACGTCGAGCACGCGCTGATTGCCGGCACTGGCGATGCCGCCGGCCTGTTCGGCCAGAAACGCCACGGGGTCGGCCTCGTACAGCAATCGCAACTTCCCTTGGGGGTGGTCGGTGGTGGGCGGGTAAAGAAACACGCCCCCCTTGAGCAGCGTGCGATGAAAGTCGGCCACCATCGAACCGATGTACCGCGAAGCATACCGGTGGCCAAAGTCGCCGCGCCGCAGGCCATCGAGATAGCGCTGATAGGCAGGGGGAAAGTCGTCGCGGTAGGCTTCGTTTACGCTGTAGTACTTGCCTTGCCGAGGAATCGTGATGTTTTCGTGACTGAGCACGTAGGCCCCGAAGGCGGGATCGAGCGTGAATCCGTGCACCCCGTTGCCCACGCTGTACACCAACACGGTCGATGAGCCATACACCACGTAGCCGGCCGCGATTTGCTTGTGGCCCGGCTGCAAAACCCAACTCTCGGGATCGTCGTCGGCCGAATCCTCGGGCCGGCGAAAAATGGAAAACGTGGTGCCGACGCTGACATTCACGTCAATATTCGAGGAACCATCGAGCGGATCGAACACCACCGCATAATTGGCGCCAGGCGCGTCGTGCTTGAGCAGGATTGGCCGTTCGTTTTCTTCCGAGGCCAGCACGCCAATGCTCTGCCGCAAACTGAGGCAATGCAGCAGGGCTTCGTTGGCGTACACGTCGAGCTTCTGCTGCACCTCGCCTTGCACGTTGATCTCGCCATGCACCCCCAGAATGTTGGTCAAGCCGGCGCGGCGCACCTGGGCTTGAATCATCTTGGTGGCCAGCGTGATGCCCGACAGCAGCCACGAAAACTCGCCGCTGGCGCCGGGAAACCGCTTTTGTTCCTGCAAGATGTGCTGCTGAACGGTGATCGTGGAGGACTGGGGCCCCGCGACAGACGCCGCCTGGTTATTCATGGTAGTTGCGAGAAACCTGTGCGAATCGAAATCCCGCATGGTTGCATCACGGCGGGATCCTTCCGTGGCGGTGGACTGCCGCTTCTGTCAATGCTGGTCTTGTCCGCCGAGCAGTTTTTCTTCCACGCGGTCGGCTTGCCAGGCGACGGCCGCCAACACTCGGTTTACCTCGAGGGCGTCGGCCGTTTCCGTCAGCAAGTTGGCCTGGATGGCGATCTTTTCTTCTTGTCCTTGCTGCACCACCGCGAAAGCCCCGTGCACCATCTTGGTATTGTAGCGCAGCAGTTGCATGGCGTTGCGTTCGGAAGCGGGCCCGCAAATGGAATGGAAGCGAATGATTTCGTGCCCTTCGTCGTCGTGGCCGCCGAATTCCACGTGCACCACTTGCTTGCGCATGGTGCCGATCGGCACGGTGACGTCGCAGCCGTTGGCGGTGTCGGCGACCTTGTAACCGGCCGATTCGGCGAGCGAGCGGACCATTTGCCGCGGATCGATCGGCGCGGCCGTGGCGGCGCCGGGTGAGCTGCCCGCCAGGTCGGCGAACATGTCGCTCGCGGCGCCCGGCGGCTGCACGCGCTGCGCAGCGGTCGGAGCCGGGCCCGAGGGCGGTTGGCCGGGGGCGCCGGCGTATCCGGCGGCGGGCATCGGCGGCGGCTGCATCCCTTGTGGGTAGCCAGCCTGGGGCGGCGCCGCGGGAACGCCCGCCTGGTTGGCCATGGCATGGTGGAGCATGCCGGGCATCATCATGCCGAAGCCGGCGCCCATACCCATGCCCATCGCGCCGCTGTCGCCGCCCCGTTCGGCCATTTTGGCCATGCTCTGGGCAGCCTGGTACTGCATGAATGCATTCAGGTTGCCGATCGCGCCCATGCTGCTGCGCTGGTCGATGGCTTTTTGCACTTCTTCCGGCGGGGTGATGGCGTTGATGAAAAAGTCGACCAGTTCCAGGCCGTACTTGGCGAATTCCTCCGTTACCTTGGCCCGCGTGGCCGAACCCACTTCGTCGTAACGGCTGGGCAAATCGAGCATGCTGATATTCAGCGTGCCCAAGAGATCGGTCATGCGGCTGACGATCATGTCGCGCAAGAAGCTGGTCACGTCCTCGGTGGTGTACTTGCCTTGGGTGCCGACCAGGGTATTGAGCAGCACGGTGCTGTCGACCACGCGAAACGAGTACTTGCCAAAGCTGCGGAGGCGAACGATGCCAAAATCGTTGTCGCGGAAAGCGATCGGCTGCCGTGTTCCCCATTTTTGATCGAGGAACGTCTGCCGCCCGATGTAGTACACCTGCGCCTGGAACGGCGATTTCTGCCAGGGGATGGTGAGGATTCGGGTGAGGATCGGCACGTTCATGGTAGTGAGCGTGTACCGGCCCGGCCCAAACTTATCCATCGCCTTGCCATCGCGGAAGAAGACCGCTTCCTGGTTTTCTTGCACGATCAGTTGGGCCCCGTACTTGATGTCGGCAGACCCCTCCGGGGGAATGCGATGCACCAGCGAACGGTTGCCTTCGTCGAAATACTGAATGACTTCCAGGCGAATGCCCATCGAGATGTCCTCTCTCGCACAGCGAACATAAGGTGCCCCCAACACTCCCCGGCTCTTGCAACCCGTACTCGGCTGCTCGCGGTCGAAATGCCCGGTAGCGCTGGGCGCTGTAAAGTTGGTCGTTAATCAAGTCCCTGGAGAATTTCCGCCCTCATGGCGAACACGCGCTCGACTTCGTGCGTTTGGTCGATGCAGGCCTGCGCTCGCCCGGCGATTTGAGCCGGGTCGGGTTCTTTCGGCAAATCCTCGATCATTTCGGCCAGCTCTTCCACGCGGTCGAGCATGTCGGCGTCGTGCTCGTAAACGCGGTCGAGCGTTTTTTCGTCGATTTGCACCAGGTCGAAAAAGCCGCTGTAGCCGTGCATGGCCCCGCGGATTTGCGCGATGAGCTTGTCGATCTTGCCGCGCAGCCGGTCCAGATCGCCCAAGTTGTCGATCATGCCGCGCGCGGTCAACTCGCGGGCAACGTCGTCGATCGCCCGCTTCGATCGCTGGAGCCGATCGGCCAGAAAATTTCGCTGCAAGGCGTCGGCCTCGCGGCGGCGCTCGCGACCGAGATACCCGGAAAAACCCGGAATGTATTCCATGATCCGCTCCAACAGCGGCCGGTTCTCCATGTGTTCCCGAGGGTCGGGCATGCGGATCTCCTTGGCAGAAATGGCATTCGAAATGGAGCGGCGGCGTGCCGAGACGTCATGATAGCACAAACCTTGCCCGGCTCCCAAGGCGGAAGAATCGTCAAACTTTACCGATCCTTCCTGAAGTTCGCGGAGCAAAACTCCCGATACGGTATTCGACCAAACCAGGGATTTCTTGCCAGCGGCGCGCATGGGTTGCCATCGGCGCTGGCAGCGACCGCGGAAACTGCTACCCAACCGGTGCAGGACGGGAAAGGTTGCCCGTGGGCTCAGGTTCGCGGGCAAAAACCGTCTGGCTTTGATGACTGGCCTTTGCTAATCTCCGCCGCCTTTCCCAGGTGTTCTCCGTCTCGATCCGTACCAATTCGCCGCTAGCAAGAGAACTGCTCGAGCGTATGTCGCGTCTTCTCACCATCTTGCTGCTGTTGGGATTGCTTCCGGTGACGGCCGGCTGCCGCACCGCGGGCCTTCCTCCCGGCGTGTTGTTCTGGGAGAAGCAAGACACGGCCGACTTCGAGTTGCCGCACGAAAAAATCAAACGCTACCAGGCCATCGCGAAGGCGGCGCGGAGGAAATCGGCCGAGGAACAAGAGCAGGTCGCCCAGCAACTGGCCGCCGAAATCCGCGATACCAAAGACCCCATCCTTCGCACCCACATCGTGCGGGCGATGGAGAAACTGCCGACCCCCACCGGCACCAAGGTGCTGCAAGCGGCTCTCAGCGACGAGGACGAATACGTTCGCCTCGCTGCCGTCGAAGGCCTCGTGGCTCAAGGCGGGGCAGAAAATGTGCGGGCGTTGTCGCGCGTGGTTGAAAGCGAAAAAGACCTCGCCGTGCGCATGGCCGCGATCCGCGGACTCGGCAACGTGAAAATACCCGAAACCGTGCCCGCCCTGGCCGTGGCGCTCGACGATCCCAATCCGGCCGTGGTCAACATGGCCATCGACTCGCTGCAAACGGCGACCGGCCGCTATTACGGTCGCGACGCGAAGGCCTGGGCCGAGTTTGCCCGGGGAAGCGACATTCCCCAGAAAGAACGCAGCCTGGCCGAACGCGTGATGAGCTGGTGGTAGGCCCTACCAGGTTTGGGCCGGCTTGTTCACTTCGATGATGCCGCCGGCGACGATTGTCCCGCCGCCCAGCAGGGTCAAGATGGGACCAATGCTCGTAGCGCTGCCTGCCTGAACGATAAACGCCAACGACAGCAGCACGATCAACCCGCCAATGGCGATGTTGAAGATCGTGAACATCTTGGCCTGGTGCTGCATACTGGGCTGAAACTTCGCCAGCCCCAGCAGCACGCCCACCCCCACGGCGCCGAGAAAACACAAAATACCATACGCGGAGTTCAACCCCAGCACGTTGAACAAGCGCACCCACGGCAAAATGCATCCCAGCAACACGACTGCCGCCCCGGCCCCCATCAAAATTCCTGGCAGTCCCAATTTATCGAAGAACGGCGTCCCGGAAATCGGCGACCCATAACCGTGCGGCGGCCCGTAACCCGGCGGCTGTCCATAGCCGGGCGGTTGCCCATAGGGGCCTGGGCCCGGCTGCGGCGGCATGGGAGGCGGACTCATCGGCGGCGGCGCCAGTTCCGGCACGCTGTCGGCGCGGACCCAATCGGGCATCCCTTGTTTCCAAACCATGTCGCTGCCGAGCACCTGGCCCGCGGCAATCTGCTGCCTCAAAGCGGCTTCATCCACGGGTCCCAGTTGCTGACCGTTTTTGGCGTAATACCACGATTCCGCCATGGGAAGGCGCTCCAAGGTCAAAGGCGATGTGGGAGATGGTAGCTGTCGCTACGATTGCGGGGGTATGATAGCTTGCCGCGGTGGCAGGTTCAAATATGCGGCGATATTTGCCGCGCCGAGCACCCTCGCCGCGACCGAACCCCCGCCTTGCTGCACGCCGCCAAACGATTGCTTGGCGAGGCGAACTTCCTTCCACACGGTTTTCCATTCACCAACCGCAACATGAACGACTCCTTTGATTCCCGCCCGAAGCAACCACTCCTCCCGGGCGCCGTGGCCGTGGTGACCGGCGGCGCCAACGGCATTGGCCGCGCCACGGCCAAGTTGCTGGCCTTGCATGGCGCCGCCGTGCTGGTGGCCGATATTCACCCCCTGGAAGAAAACGCCGCCGCGTTCGAGGCGCTGGGCATTGAGCAAATTGCCTGCGACGTGCGAAGCGAAGCCCAGGTGAAGGCCGCGATCGATCGAGCGGGCCAGCGCCATGCCCGGCTGGACATTTTGGTGAACAACGCCGGCATTGGCCTCGTGAAGCAAATCCCCGATGTCTCCGAGGACGAGTGGGATCGCGTGCTCGATATCAACCTCAAGGGAGCTTTCCTGGCCTCCAAACACGCCATCGGCTGGATGCGCAACACCGGCGGCGGCAGCATCGTCAACGTGTCGAGCAATGCCGGACTGCTTCCCCGCGCCCACGACCCGGTGTACTCGACCAGCAAAGGGGCCTTGATCGCCTTTACCAAAAGCCTGGCTTTGTGCCACGCGCCCGATCGCATTCGGGTGAATGCGGTTTGCCCCGGCCCGGTGGGCGACACCGGCATGATGAACGCCGATATTGCCGCCGCGGCCGACCCCGCGGCGCTGATCGCCGGCATGATCGGCGCCAGCCCCCTGGCAGCCGCCTGGGGACGGATGATCGCGCCCGAGGAGGTGGCCCAATCGATCCTGTACCTGGTGAGCGAAGCAGCAGCGATGGTGACCGGCACCTCGATCGGCATCGACGGCGGCAAATCGCTCGGCGTGCCGCCCAAACGGTAGGCGCGGAACGATCGCACACGCGCCGAGGCAGGAGTCACGCCATGCTGGAATACCAAGGCTATGTCGGCAAAGTCGAGTTCGACGACGAGGCAGGCATCTTCCACGGCGAAGGGATCAAAACTCGCGACGTGGTTACTTTTCAGGGTGAAAGCGTCGCGGAATTGACCCAGGCGTTTCGCGATTCGGTCGACGATTACCTTGCGTTTTGCGCGGAACGCGGAGAAATGCCCGACAAACCGTTTCCCGCGAGTTTCGCTGCCCAATTTCGGGTACAGTAATGCCCAACCGGGGCGTCCCGAGAACGGGAACGTTTCCCCCCGCGCCGCGGCGCCAAATTCGTTGTCTCCGCCGAGTTTCCCACCATGAAAATCACCGCCGTTGACGTCGCCGTGGTCGAGGTTCCGCAAATTCCTCCGATCGCTCCGTATCGTTCGCACATTCGCACCAGCAGCACTTCCGCCAGCGCCATCGTGCAGGTGCGTACCGACGAAGGTCTCGTCGGCTGCGGCGAGCACAACGTCAACTTCCTTTCTGGTGTCAGCGGCGAGCAAATGCAGCGCGCGGCCGCCGAATGGCTCATCGGCCGCAATCCGCTCAATATCGAGGCCTACCACGCCACCTGCCCCTTCGAAAACCGCCTCAAGTCGGGCGTCGAAATGGCCCTCTGGGACATCGCGGCCCAGGCCGCGGGCCAACCGCTGGCCGTGCTGCTCGGCGGCATCGTTCGCGAGCGGGTCGAACTCGCCGCCTGCATGGGCATTCAAACCTATGAGCGGGCTGGAGAGATTGCCGCCCACTACGTCGAGCAGGGGTTCACCACGCTCAAAACCAAGGCCGGCAGCGACATGCGCGAAGACCTGGAAATGGTCCGCGGCATCCGCGACGCCGTCGGCGACCGGTTGCACCTGCGCATCGATCCCAACCGGGCGTACACGCCGCAGCAGGCCGCCGAACTCGCCCGGCAGTTGGAACCCTACCACCTGCAATACCTCGAACAGCCCATCCCCGCCGAACCGCTGTCCGACGCCGTGTGGCTGCGGGCACAAACCACGACTCCCATCGCGCTGAACGAAAGCGTGGTCGATCCGGCCAGCGTGTGGGAGATTTTGCGCATCGGCGCCGCGGAGTTCATTCTGCCCGACACCCACATTGCGGGCGGCATTTGGCCCTGCGTCAAGATCGGCCACCTTTGCGAGGCGGCCGGCGTGCCGTGCATCATGCATTGCGGACACGACATGGGGCCAAAAACAGCGGCCATGGTGGCCGTGGCGGCTAGCGGTCCGGCCTATTCGCTGGGGAACGACAGCACCTATTACGGGCTGGTGGAAGACGTTTGCCGGGAACCGCTGCCCATCGAACGGGGATTCATTCGCGTGCCGGACCAGCCCGGCCTGGGTGTGGCAATCGATCCCCAAAAGCTGCAGAAGTACCGCATTTCGTGACGAGCAGGCCGGCGGCGTCTGCGCTGCGGGGGCCTCGGCTGGTCCCAGGTGTTTCGAGCAGGAAGCCACGAACGATTGCGGCGGCGCCCCTGGCTGGGCGGTTATTCGCCGCCGGCCCTCTTCAGCGAACGGATGATGTTGTCCATGATGGCGGCCGATTCCGCCTCGAGGGCCACTTCCATGTTGAGGCGCCATTCGCGTTGGCGGCGGCGATCGAAAATGGTCGCGCCGCGGGTCAGTTCGCCTGAGAGTTCGACGTCGGCGGCCATTTCTTCCATGTGAAACAGCTCGGGATTGGTCACGGCGGTCAGGGCCACGGCGTCGTGGAGATGGATCCCTTCCAGGCCCAATCGCTCGCGGTAGCTGCGAAAGGCAAACGGCAAGACCTTGTGCAACACCCGGCCTGCCCCGCTGTGCTCGGACGGCAACTCGTTGAGCAAGTCGAACGTCAGCGCAATCTTGCTGGTCACGTCGAGCGGAATCAGGGTTTTGGTCGTCGCCGAACGAAACACTTCACGAGCCGCTTCGGGGTCGCAGTGAATGTTGAACTGAGCCGCGGCTGTCGCATCGCCCGGCGCGGCCACCGCGCCCCCCATGATCACCAGCCGCCCCAGTTGGGCCGCCAACGTGGGATCGCGGCGGAATGCCGCGGCAATATTGGTGAGCGGACCGAGCGCCACCAGCGTGACTTCATCGGGCGCCGAACGGATTTCGTCGGCAATCACCTTGTCGGCCGGGTGCAGATGGTGCAATTCGACCACGTCGAAATTGGCGTTGCCCAGGCCGTCGGCCCCGATAATGTGCCGGTTGTCGCTGGGGAGACCATGCTCGGCCTCGGTGGCGGATCCAATCCGCGGCCAGCGCGGAGGATCGAGCTGTTCGATCAGCGTTTGCACGTTGCGCGTGGCTTGCTCGGGCGGCACGTTGCCGCCCACCGCCGTAACTGCCACAACCTGCAGACGCGGGTCGAACAAGGCCGAAACCAGGGCCACCGCGTCATCAATGCCAGGATCAACGTCCAAGATCACTTTGCGGGCCACGGCCAAATCCCTCCGGCAATTCGCCAATACGCAACGCGGCACAGCCGCCAACACCAACCCGTCGAATACGTCTCCACCTCGTGCGGAGCCGTTTCCGCAACAATCCACGCGCGGTCAAAGGGGGGAGCGAAGCCAAATTTCCACCGCGGTCGTTGCGTCCCTTGCGAGCGGATTCTAGGGCGTAACGCGCCCGGGGGCAAGGTAGCGCTGCTGCGACTTCCAGCCCGCAGCCGGTCCCCGCCCGGACGAAATTCACGTCTGAAGCACCAAACGCCGGTGGCCAAGGCACCCCGGGTTTGGGTAAAAGGGGAGGGTCGACAATTGGCGTCTTCCCAATTTCTTGTTTCTCAGCGGGCGTGCGATGGCAACCATCAAACGGATTCTGGTCACGGGCGGGGCCGGTTTTTTGGGTTCGTGCTTGTGCGAACGGCTGGTCGAACAAGGTCACGATGTGATCTGCCTGGACAACTTTTTCACTAGCCAGAAGGCCAACGTGGCCCACCTGCTCTCGCAACCCAATTTTGAACTGGTGCGCCACGACATCACCCAGCCCATCTGGCTGGAAGTCGATGAAATCTACAACCTTGCCTGCCCCGCCGCCCCCGGCCACTACCAGTACAACCCCATCAAGACCATGAAGACGTCGGTGCTGGGCGCGATCAACGTGCTGGGCATGGCGCGCCGCTGCCGGGCAAAAGTCCTCCAGGCTTCCACCAGCGAAGTCTACGGCGACCCCGAGGAGCATCCCCAGCGCGAGTCGTACCGGGGCTCGGTCAACCCCATTGGCCCCAGGGCCTGCTACGACGAAGGCAAACGCGCCGCCGAAACGCTGTTCTTCGATTACCGCCGCATGAACCGCCTGAACATCCGCGTGGTGCGCATCTTCAATACCTATGGACCGCGAATGCATCCCTACGATGGACGCGTGGTTTCCAACTTCATTCGCCAGGCGCTCGAAGGCGAAGACATCACCATTTTTGGCGACGGCAGCCAAACCCGCAGCTTCTGCTATCGCGACGATCTCATCGACGGCATCCTCGCCATGATGAACGGCCCCGACGACTTTGTCGGCCCCGTCAACCTGGGCAACCCCGGCGAATTCACCATCAAAGAGCTCGCCGAGGCCGTGCTCGAACTGACCGGCAGCAAAAGCAAACTGGTGTTCCACAACCTGCCGCAAGACGACCCCACGCGCCGCAAGCCCGACATTTCCCTGGCGCGCCAACACCTGAAGTGGGAACCCAAGGTGCCACTCCGCGAGGGACTGGCCAAAACCATCGAGTGGTTCCGCGCGGTCGACATGCGGCACTACCGGCCGCCCACTCCCAATTTTTGAGCCGCGCCGCCCAGGATCGCAATCGGGCCATTCCCTTGTCTTCCTTGTAAAGTCGAGCCATTCACCATGCGGGTGCTCATCACGGGAGCGGCAGGTTACATCGGTCGGAATATCGTGCCCGCTTTGGAACGCGAGCACGAACTGCGGTTGGCCGACATCCAGCCCATCGACGACGAACGCTATGTACCGCTCGATCTGGTCGACCCGGCCGCCACGCGGTCGGCCGTGGCCGGCGTCGATGCCGTGCTGCACCTGGCGACCGCCAGCGGGTTCGAAGGCTCGGTCGAGAACGATGCCGCCAACCACCTCCGGTTTGCCGTGAACGTCGAAGGCACCCACAACCTGCTGGCCGCGGCCGCCGAGGCCGGCGTGCGCCGCGTGGTTCATACCAGCAGCATCATGGTCACCTGGGGATATCCTCCGCCGCAAACCATTGCCGGCGACGCCCCGCCCAAGCCCGTCGGCACATACGCCGTGACCAAGCAATTGGGCGAAGTCCTCTGCGAACACTTTGCCTCCAGCTCTGGACTGTCGATCATTTGCATTCGCATCGCCAAGCCGATCGGCCTGGACGATCCCTACTGGAAGAGCCGCCGTGTCCGGCCGCAAACGCTCCCCTTTCCCGACTTGATCCAGGCTTACTCGCGCGCCCTCGCGGTCGCCAGCGAAGGCTTGCAGATCATTACCGTGGTGGGCGAAAGCTCGCGGCGAAGATGGGACTTGAGCCGGGCCGCCCAATTGCTCGGATATCAACCAACCGTCCGGCTGGAAGACATCGGCTACACGCTGGGCGAAGAACGCGAGCCGCTGGAATGAACGTCTACGATTCGATTGGCCAGGAGGGTTTTGCGCGGCTGGTGGCCGCCTTTTATCGCCGCGTGCCCCGCGACGAAATCCTCGGCCCCATGTACCCCGCCGACGAACTGGCCGAAGCGGAGCGGCGACTGCTGGGGTTTCTGGTGTATCGCTTTGGCGGCCCGCCCGATTACCTGCAATGGCGAGGCCATCCCGCCTTGCGCATGCGCCATGCCCCCTTTGACATCGACCAGGCAGCCCGCGACCGCTGGGTGCAATTGATGGAACAGGCGCTGGCCGAGGCCGCCCTGCCCGACGAAGCAACGCAAACCCTGCGCGCGTTCTTCGCGCAAACGGCCACGTTTCTCATCAACCGCGCGGGGTGAGCCGGCGGCGGCCGCGCCCCTACAGCCGTTGGCCCGGGGAAAGTACATTGGTGGCTTGCGTGCGGGCATTGCCGCAGGCCGCGGGGATGCGTGGGGAGCCAATGTCCGTTTGCGTTGGACCCGCGATTGGAAACGCGGTTTTTCGGTACGTCCGGCAACAAGAGCCAGTTCTTGCAAGTGCTGCTTGGTCTATGTCCACGGTCGAAAATTCAACTCCGGCGATCGCTCATTGGCAACAGCGACTGCAAACCTTCTTTCGCAAGGCCGCGGTCGAGCTGACGATCGGCGGCCTGATCGTGATTTCGGTAGCGCTCACCATCCTCGAACTATCGCTGGCTCCCTCTCCCGAGCGAACCCTCTTGGCCGAGGTCAACTACGGAATCACCGCCCTGTTCGCGGTGGAACTGACCCTGCGGTTTGCGGGAGCGACCAGCAAGAAGCGTTTCTTCCGCGAGTATTGGATCGACATTCTGGCGGTGATGCCGCTGCTGCGCACGCTGCGGTTCGCCCGGCTGCTGCGGCTGCTGCGGCTGCTGCGCATCTTGCGGTTGATGGGCATCTTCTCGCAGTACGCCAGCAGTTTTCCTTATATCTTTCGCCGCGGCGCCATCGAGTACATGATGGTTTGCGGGTTGATCCTGCTGACGGTGCTGTTTTCGACCGGGGCCATCTTGACGCTGGAGCAAGACAACCCCGCGTTCGCCACGTTTGAAGACGCCTTTTGGTACAGTGTGTATACGCTGCTGGCGGCCGAGCCCATCGCCGATTCTCCCAATCAAACGGCGGCCGGAAACCTGATCACGGTAGCGGTCATGTTCATGGGCTTAACGGTGTTCGCCATGTTCACCGGCACGGTGTCGGCGTTTATGGTCGAGCGATTGAGAAGGGATGGACGCTTGGTGCAGTGGGACGAGTTTAGCGATCACATGGTGTTGTGCGGGTGGAACCGCCGCGCGGAAATCATCGTTCGCGAGTACTGCGCTGCCCAGCCCCTGCAGCGGCAGCCGATCGTCGCCATTACCGATCACGGCGGCAGCGATGATTTCATCGATCCCCGGCTGCGCGGCCGCGTGGTGTTCTTGCGCGACGACTTCACCCGCGTCGCGGCGCTCAAACAGGCCGGTATTTGCCGCGCCAAGACGTGCGTGATCTTGGCCGACACTTCGGGCAACCGCACCGACCAAGACGCCGACGCCCGCACCATTCTGGCCGCCCTCACCGTCGAGAAGCTCAACCCTTCGGCCTACACCTGCGCCGAACTGCACAACCGCGAATACGGCTCGCACCTGGAAATGGGGCACGTGAACGATTACGTGGTGAGCGGCGAGCACAGCGGGTTTCTGCTCGCCCAGGCGGCGCTCAACCAGGGATTCGTGAGCGTGTTTACCGAGCTCATGACGCACGAGCGCGGCAACCAGTTTTATCACTTGCCCGTCAATGCCGCCTGGCAAGGCCGCTCCTTCATCGACCTGATGACGCATCTCAAGGCAACGCACAACGCGATTTTGGTGGCCGTTCGCAAGACAGACGAGCCTTTCCAGGTGAATCCCGCCCAATATCAATTCGACGGCACCGAGCAAATCGTGGTCATTTCAGAAAGGCCGTTCGAGCTGTGAACGAGGCGAAATCGCTCGATGGCGTTTGCGTGGTCGGCGCCGGCAGTTCTGGCCTGGCGGCAGCCAAAAATCTTCGCGAGGCGGGCCTTGAAGTCGAAGTGCTCGAACGCCAGGCCGACCTGGGCGGCAACTGGAACTACGGTTCGCCCGCCGCCCGCGTGTACCGCAGCACGCACATGATCTCGTCGAAGGCGTTCACGCAGTACCCCGATTATCCCATGCCTCGTGCGTTCCCCGACTACCCGCACCACGGCCAGGTGCTGGAGTACCTTCGCGGCTACGTCGAGCACTTCCGCCTGCGCGAGTGCATTCGATTTTCCACCGGCGTGGTGCGGATCGAACCTCGCGATCCCGGCCGTCCTCCCCATCGCCAATGCGGCTGGACGGTGACCACCAGCGACGGCGCCGCCCGCCACTACCGCGCCGTCGTCATTGCCAACGGCCACCATCGCTGTCCCAAGTGGCCGCGTTACCAGGGCACGTTCTCCGGCGACATGCTGCACTCCGCACAGTACCATACGCCCGATATCTTTCGCGACCGCCGGGTGCTGGTGGTGGGCGCCGGCAACAGCGGTTGCGACATCGCCGTGGAAGCCGCCCAACACGCCGCCAAAACCTATCAAAGCTTTCGCCGAGGGTACTATTTCATTCCCAAGTACCTGCTGGGATCGCCGGCCGACCAGGGGGGCGATCTGCTGCATCGCTTGCGCTTGCCGCTGTGGCTGCGCCGCCGGTTGACGCTGTTGCTGCTGCGGCTATCGGTCGGGCGTCCCCAAGATTATGGACTGCCCGCGCCCGACCATCGGCTGTTTGAAACCCACCCCATCGTCAACAGCCTGTTGCTCTACTACATCCGCCATGGCGACATCGAACCCAAGCCCGCCATCGAGCGACTCGAGGGCAACACGGTGCATTTCACCGATGGCAGCCAGGCCGAGGTCGACGTCATCGTTTGCGCCACCGGGTATCGACTGGTGTTTCCGTTCATCGACCATGCCCTGCTCAATTGGCACGACGGACGGCCGCGGCTGTATCGAAACGTCTTTCATCCGCATTGCGACACGCTGTTCGTCGCCGGCATGATCCAGCCCGACAGCGGCATCTTCTCGCTGGTGCATTGGCAAACCAGGGCGATTGCCTTGTTCCTCAAATCACTGCAAGCAGGCACGAATGCCGCCCCGCTCTTGCAACGGTTGAAGCAAGCAGCCGAAACCCAGGCCGAAGACCTCGGCGCCGGCATCGACTACACGCACACCGAACGACACCTGCTGGAAGTGGAACACTGGAGCTACCTGAAACGCATGAAGCAACTGGTGCGGCAATTGGAAGACGCTTCGTAACGGGAAGCACACCGCGACGTGCGCAGTTTTCGCTCCAGCAATCGGCTGCCCGCGCGGAATGCCGCGCTGCAATGCCCGCGTTCCACAATTGGCTGCTAATACTTGAGCAGCAGCGTGGGCCGCTGGGCTTTCAACCGGGAGATGCCCTCGGGCGTGGTCAGCGTTTGCTCCAGCGTGAGCGCTTCCAGATTGGGAAGCTTCGCCAGCGTGGCCAGTCCGGCGTCGCTGACGCGCGTGCCGGTGAGGTCGAGCCGCGTCAGATTGGGAATTTCGACCAGCGTGTTCAGTCCCTCGTCGGTAATGCCGGTCGACGTGAGATCGAGCCAGCGCAGCCCCCGGCAGCGTTTCAAATGCACCAGCCCCGCGTCGGTCACGCCCGATCCTCCCAGCACCAAGTAGCCAATATTCACCGAGGCTGGCAGGCGGGCCAGGTCTTCGTCGGAGATGTGAACCCAGGCCTTGAACGCGGCGTCGATCTCTTCGGGCCGCAGCCCGGTCGTGGTGGTCAACGATCCGGGCCGATCGCGCCCCACGTATACCAGCAGGAGGTAATCCACCAGTCCATCGCGGTAGGCGCCGCCGGAAGCAAACATCAAAAAGTCGACCAGCGCGGCCGCTTGCGCGTACAGCACGCCCAGGTTGGCCTGACGCTGCAAGGCGGTCACGCCCAAGCTGGTAAGCTCGGCGGCCGGCAGATAGAACTTGTCGCGGTGCATGTAGTACCGCTGGTCCTGCACGCGATACGCGTCGAACCCGCCCACCGTAATGCTTTCGCCGCGCACCGCCAGCGACTCCATGAAACAGGCCACGCCCTCAATGATCCACGCGTTGGCCCGCTCGGCCAGCGGATTCACCACCCGGCGGCTCTCGCTAAAGAGTTGATGCGTGGCTTCGTGGTTGAGCGTGGTGTCGCCCCGGTTTTCATCGGCGTAAAAGTACGACACCTGCTGTTTGCCCAGGTAAATGCCCGAAACCTCCAACCCGGGAGGAATCTCGCCGCGCAAGGCCTGCTGGAATTCGTCGCGATCCTTCAGAAACATCACGTTGTGCTTGCGCCGCGGCAAGCTGGGCATGGCGCCGCCCGAAAAGGCCGCGTTCCACTGGGTGCTGGTGGCGTAATATCCGGCGAATAGTTGCCGCCACACCCGATGCAGGCGCTCCAGCTTTTGCCCCAGTTCCACGCCCCCTTCCAGGCTATGGTTGGTGGAAATGCTGAAATGCTCGGTTTGAATCTGCCACGGCGTGCGCCGGTCGCGATGCAATTCGGCATCGCGCTGCGACGTAATCCATTGCCCGTTGTGGTACCGCTCGCCCGCTTCGTACCGCTCCACGTGCGCCGCGGGCAGCCAGCCAAAGCGATCGTGCCAAACCAGTCCCTGCCGCAACCGGTCGGCCTCGTAGGGCGTGCACCAGCGGTCGGCCGCGCGCACGTCGCTCACCAACCGCCGCGCGGCCGCATGGTCGGGGTTCTCGCGCAGCGCGTCATTCACCAGTTGGAACGCCAGCGAAATCTTCTTGGCTTTCGCCGCCTGCTGCGCCAACGAAAACAACGCTTCGGCTTGCCGCTGCCGCAGTTGCAAAAACTCCTGCTTCCAGGCCATCAGCGCCGCGGAATCTTCAGCCGTGGACGGCAGCGGGTCGCTCGACTCCAGCGACTCGAAGTAAGACAGTCGCGAATGGATCGGCCGAAACCAGGCCCGGGCGAACGCTGCCGCGTCGGACAAACCCCGCGATTCGGCCGCCGCGGCCAGTTGCTCCAGTTGCCGCTGGTAGCCGGCGAACAATCCCACCCGCTGCACCAGCAAGTCGTCTTGGGCCGCGGCCGGTTGCGAACCGGCGCCGCACGCCACCAGCGCCAAGATGGCCAGCCAATGATTCCATGCGCGGGGCGCTATTGTCGCAAGGGGCATCCGCATCGGTTCCTTGTCCCTCGGTGCCTGGAGTTGGTTGTTGATGGCGGGCAGCGAAGCCCAAAACCCAGTATAAGCCAGCGGCAGTGCAGAACTCGCCCCCCCTACTGCGGCAATTTTGCGGACCACGCCGCCCTGAACCGCCGCCCTGAACCGCCGCCCTGAACCGCCGCGCCACTTACCGCTCACAACTTGCCCCGCCTTGCGTGCAACCTGCCAACTAGCGGCAACCGGCCCCGGTCAATTGGTTCACCAGTTGCTGCCATGCGGGGTCGTTTTCCAGCATGCCGAAGCTGCCGTCTTTGCCGGTTGCGGCGGTTGCACCAGGTTTGCCAGCCCCGCCGGTCAGCGTTACCGTCAACGCCTGTTCGTTCGCCGTGAGCGGTTCGCGTTGCAAGAGCTGCTGCTCCAAGACATCCAGTCCGGCGTCCGAGGGGTCCTCGCCCCGCGCGGCGCGCACGCGCACCCGTCGGCGCAACTCGTCGTCGTCGGCCGCGCACTCCACTATCGTGCAGGCAATGGCCTGCTCGGCCGCCCAATCGATGAACGGCCGCCGTTGATCTTCGCGCAAAAAGGTAGCATCCACAATCGCCGTAAAGCCCGCGGCAACTATGCTCTGGGCAAGCTGCAGCAGCCGGGCGTACGTGCGGTCGGTCGCGGCCGGCGAATACAGTTCCCCGGCAGCGCCGTCGGGCAGCGCTGCCAGGCTGGGCCGCAGCCCGTGCAGCCGTTTGCGTTCCACGTCGGAGCGAACCCGCACGGCACCCGTGCGTTCGATCAACCGCGCGCTGTAGGTCGATTTGCCGCTGCCCGATACTCCGTGCATCAGCACCAGCCGGGGCGATCGAACCGCCGCGTACCGGCTGGCCAGGTCCACGTAGTCTTGGCATTCACGCACCAGCCTGGCGTGCTCCGCCGACGAAACGTCGCCCTGATGGTCGCGGATCGAAGCCACCTTGACCCGCACCATCGCCCGATAGGTTTGAAACAGCGGCAGCAGACGCAACCCGCCGTAGTCCCCCGTCGCTTCCAGGTAGCGATTCAAGAATCGAAAGGCCATCTCTGGTTGGCCCCGGTCCTCGAGGTCCATCACGGTGAACGCGATCTCGCTTTGCACGTCGAGCCACCGCAGTTCTTCGTTGAAGTCGATGCAATCGAAGGGCACCAGCGTGTCGTGCAAGAAAACCATGTTGCCCAAGTGCAAATCGCCATGGCATTCCCGCACCAGGCCCTGTTGCCTCCGCGAGGCAAACAGCTCGCTCCACCGCGCAAGCTGCGCTTCGGTCCAATCGCGAAGCTGCCGCACCTGCTCGCCAAAGCCTTCCCCAAACTCCAAGGCATGCAGCTCCTCGAAATTCCGCCGCATGTAGTCCGCCGCCACGCTTTGCGTACCCATCCGGCCCGCCACGTCAACCGCCGGCGCTTCGCCATGAAACGTCGCCAATGCGTCGGCCAAGCGATCCCAATGCCTTGGCTGCAATTCGCCTCGGGCAAAGGCCGCCGTGGCCAACTGGCTTTGATCGAACTGTTGCATCTTCACGGCGTACTCGAGCACCGGTTCGGCGCCGACCGTCGCCGCGTCGACCACCTTGGGCTTTTCCAGACTGCCCACAATGGCCACCACGCCCACGTATAACTCGGCGGCCAATCGGCGATTGAGCCGCAGTTCTTCGTCGCAGAAAAACCGGCGCTTCTCCAGGGTCGAAAAATCCACAAACCCCAGGTCAACCGGCTTCTTCAGCTTGTAGGCAAACGAGCCTGTCAGCAGCACCCACGAAATGTGCGTTTGCAGCACTTCAAACCGCGCCACCGGGTGATCAAACGCCTCGGGTTGCTGCAGCGCTTCGACAAGAGCAAAGTCGGACACGATGACACGTCCCTGATATGCGGAATTCGTGCGAGGAGGGCGGGTCATGCCGCGCCCTGCCCATTTGCCCGCGGCAGACTAAATTGACTTAACGCGGTTCCATCGCCAACAGAGTTTTGCTTCGCAACCTTTCCAGCAGCTTGCGGAGACGCCAGCACGTAAGAAACCAACAATACTCGCCGATTGGTTCGACCACCCGCCGAGAACAGCCGGAAGCCCAAGTTGAGTTGGGCGATTCAAGATTCTATCATAAGCTTTTACCGCGAGATCGACATGAAAATTGGGCTGCTGGGATACGACCGCGACACGCCAGGTCTGCTTGCGGCGGCCGCGGCTCGCGGCGACCGCGTCGCCTGGGCCTGCGAAGTCGACGCGCAGGCTCCGGCACTTCAAGCCCAATTCCCCGGCCTTAAGCTCGAATCCCACTGGGAAAGCGCCCTCACCGGCGGCGAGTTCGAGGCCTTGATCGTGGCCGCGGCCGATTCCTCCTCGCCCCTTGAGGGCGAACCCCTGTGGGGCGAAGAACTGCGCGCCGACCAGCTTCGCAAACTCCTTCAAGAGCGCATCCCCCTGCTGGTCAGCCATCCCGTTTGCCGCTCCATGCTGGTTTACTGGGAACTGGACATGATCCGCCGGGAGACCAGTTGCCCGGTGGTGCCTGCCCTCTACTCGCGCTGGCATCCGGCGGTGATCGCGCTTTCGCGGCCGTTGGCCAGCGGACAGTTGGGCACGCTCGAACAGGCGGTCTTCGAACGCTGCCTGGCCGACCGGGACCGGCTGGCCGTCCAAAATCAATTTGCCCGCGACGCCGACCTGCTCCGGCAACTGGTCGGCGAAATCACCCGCATTGGAGCGATGGGCACCGGCGAGCGCGTGGAAGGGGCGGCGGTCAACCTCGACGCCGACTTCGCCAACCTGGGCCTGCAACTTTCCGGCCCCGGCGGCGTGGCCACCCGTTGGCATCTCGTGCCTGCCGATGAAACCGGTCCGCGCGGCCTGCTCACCATCCGCGGAACCAAGGGCCGGGCCGAACTGCACATGCCCAGCCTTTCCCCCGTGGCCGATTGGACCCTCCGCTGGCGCCTGGCCGACGGCGACAGCGAAGAAACCTATTCCGGCGCCGCCGCGCATCGCGAAGCGCTCGACGCCCTCGAACACGCCATCGTCAGCGAGGCGCCGGCCAACCCCGACTGGGTCGACGCTTGCCGCAGCGTCGAACTGGCCGACACCATCGAGCGCAGCCTCAACAAGGGCCGCGTGATCGAATTGCACTTCGAAGACCATACCGAGCAGGGCACGTTCAAAGGCACCATGACCTCGCTCGGCTGCGCCCTGATGTTTGGCAGCCTGGCCTTCCTGGTCGTGGCCGCCGTGGCCGCGAAGCTAGGGCTGGGCATCGCCGGCTATTGGCACTACGCCCTGCTCGCGGTGCTGGTGATCTTCCTGGCATTGCAATCGCTCCGCCTGCTGTTCCCGGCCGACACGACAAAAAAACCGGCCCCTTGACCGGCCTTGGTCGTTGCGCCTCGCTCCGGGGCGCGCAAAAAAACTGTCGCCGGCGACGATAGTCGAGCTATCGGGCCGGCGACAGCGATTGGTCGGCAGTTGTTGCACCACGAACGCGGTTCGGCCCCGGGCATGCAATCGTGAAGCCACGGAGCAGTCACCGCACGCCGTCTACACCAGTTCGTGGATCACTTCCCGGTGATCGAGCAGGTACTGCGGGCGGCCATTGGGATCGAACAACGTCGTCTCCAGATCGATGCCCAACTGGCGGTACACCGTGGCAAACACTTGCTGCAAGTGAACCGGACGGTCTTGGGCTTCTTCGCCCAAGCGGTTGGTCGAGCCAATCACCTGGCCGTTGCGGAAACCGCCGCCCGCCAGGAAGAAGAAGGCGCCCCGCGGCCAGTGGTCACGCCCGGAATTGCCGTTGATGCGCGGCGTGCGGCCGAACTCGCCCGACATCATAATGATGGTGTCGTCCAGCGTGCCGCGGGCGTCCAGATCTTCGATCAGGGCCGAGAGCCCCCGGTCGAGAGCAGGCAGTTGGTCCTGCATGCTCTTGAAGTTGTTGGAGTGGGTATCCCAGCCGCCCCACGAGAGCGTCACGCAGCGCACGCCCGCATCGATCAGCCGGCGTGCCAGCAGGAAGCGGCTGTTGGAACTGTAACGGCCGCGAAGGTTCGAACCGTAGCGTTCGACCAGCCGCGGATCTTCGAGGCTGGTATCGAGCGCGTTGGCCAGTTCGCCCGAGGTGATCACCGTCATGGCGCGCTCGTTGAAGGCGTCCATCGAGGCCATCATGCCGCCGCGATCGGCCTCGCGCTTGATTCCATCCAGTTGGTTGAGCAATTGGGCTCGGCCGTTCAGACGCTCCGGCGTCATGCTGCTGGCAAGCCGCAGATTGGCGCGGCCGGGGCCGTCGGGCCGGTAGGGCGAGTAAATCCCACCCAAGAAGCCCGACCGTCCAAAGCTATCCAGCCCCACAAAAGTCGGCGAGTTGCCGTTGACCGTGCCCTGCAGGCGGGACATTACCGCGCCCAGGCCAGGCCGGCCGCCGATGGTATCCAGCGAGCGGTTCGACCAACCCGAATCCGACTGGCTCGAATTGTGCTCGTTGTTCATGCCCGTGATCGACCGGACGAGCGAGAACTTGTCGGCCACCTGCGCCAGTTGCGGCATCAGCTCGCAGATTTCCATCCCCGGCACGTTGGTGGCGATGGGGTTGAATTCACCCCGGAACTCGCTGGGGGCGTTGGGTTTAAGATCGAAGGTGTCCATATGCGTGGGGCCGCCAGGCAGGTAAATGTTGATTACCGACTTGGCTTTGGCCGCCCCGGGACTCGTGGCTTCGGCGCGCAGGATGTCGGCCATGGTCAAACCGCCGGCCAGGGCGCCAATCTTCAGAAAACTGCGCCGAGAAACTCCATCGCAAAAGCGTTGTCGCGAGCCATAAAGCGTCAGCATGGTGTCAATTCCTGTCTTAAAGGGGGTAAAAGGCACTTCGAGCCCGCGGACGACTGGTTCGAACGTCGGCAGGTAATCCAGCAAGCCTCGCCAATCATGTCAGGGCTCGCTCCAAGGCCGTTTTTTCTACAACCACTGACAATAAATGTCCCTTCCAATTGACGAATTGGGGGGTCAGGTTACGACTCATTGCGTAAACCTCGTGAAAATAGCAACTTACAATTCGCATCTCAACTCCGTCCACTGGAATCCGATGCCCTGCCCCCCCTATTCCTGCGCCGGCCACTCGGCCAGGCAGCGAAAGCCGATGGAGTTGTAACGGACGGTCGGCGAGTTCGAACTGCGATACGCACTCCGTGAATTAGAAGCCCCGTAAAGCCAGACGCCCCCGCGCTGCACACGGTGGTTGCCGTCGGGCGGGCCGATGGGGTCGTTTGGGGGAGAACTCTCGTACCACTTCTCCTCGTACCAATCGCCGCACCATTCGGTCACATTGCCGTGCATGTCGAACAAGCCGAACGGGTTTGCCAACAGCGTTCCGACCGCATGCGTCTTCCCGGCGGAGTTCTTGTTGTGCCAGCCATACTGGGGCAACTCGAGGTAGTCGTCGCCAAACGAATACTGCGTCGTCGTGCCGGCCCGGCAGGCGTATTCCCACTCCGCTTCGCTCGGCAGGCGATACGTTTTCTGTTCTTGATCCGACAGCCACGCACAATACGCCGCCGCATCGTTCCAGGTAATTTGGCTGACGGGCGAATCATCGGTCACCTCGTATCCGGGAGTGCGCCAACTCCTTTGTTTTTGGACATCGGTGACGTTCTCATCCAAGACTGTATGCAACGAGTTGCCGGCTTGATGTCGCGATGGATTACGCCTTCCGAGTGGGCAAACTCCAAGCCCCTGGCGGCTTGCAGAATATAGTTCACCGCCTGGGCCACCGGAAACGGGCCTTTCGCTTTGACCAGGGCCGAGAGGTCGCTCCCTTCCACGTATTCCATTACCAGGAAGTGAACGCCGTGGGCTTCATCCGCATCGTACGCGGCGACAATGTGCGGGTGGCTCAGCTTGGCGGCCGCCTCGACCTCCTCGCTGGAATCGAGCTACCGCCGCGGCATCTTTCATGGTGGCCGAGGGCAGCATCTTGATCGCGACCACGCGTTTCATCCGGCGATGCTCGGCCTTGAAGACCTGGCCCATGCCGCCGGCGCCGATTTTGTCGAGGATCGTGTAGTTGCCTAGGATCAGGTTCTTGCCACGGCCCTGGGCGATCTGCTGGGCCTGAAACTTCGTCAGGTGGTTTTGCTTGATGAGTTGCCGCAGTAACTCTTCACCATCTTTGGGATGCGCCTTGGGCGGCACCAAGTTTTCGAGCTGTCCAGGCGATACAATCCCGCTGTCTGCAAGCTGCTTAACGACGGATTCGAGGGCGATTGCCATGAAGCGTTACTCAGAAGGACCGGTATCCTAGCACTATAAACGGTCGCCCGAGGGGATGAAAACAAGTCGACGCGAAGGGGTCGTCCAGGACAGGAAGGAAACGGGCGGCAGGTATTTGCCCGCTGCCATGCGGCTCGAACGGGTCAGGCAACACCCCAGGCCGCGCTCGCACCCACTCGAATGCAACAAACCCGCATTTGCGCCGAATCTCGCCTTCGGCCGTCAGCAGGTTTCTGGTAGTTGGATCCATCCCTTGTTGAGCCCTCGGGCGATGCAAGCGCGGTGCCCCCCCAGGCTCAATCGGATCTTCCACCGGTTCCCACCCGCTTGTCGTTTCGAGTTCCTCGCCGCTCGCCCCGTTCCGCAACACTTTTCCCCGATCCGCAGTTCTCCAACTGCATTCGAAAAGGCTCCAGCGGCATCGCGACGTGTCTGAGCGGTTCTGCAACTGCCCTGCCGGTCAGTCCACAAACACGAACTCGTTGCTGCACAGCAGCGCGTGGGCCAGCTTGTCCCAGGCGGCCAGCTTGCCCGCGGCGGCCTGCTCGATGAAGCCAACCGCCAGCGCGCGTTCAACGTCGTCGGGCTCGCGGCCCAGCGCCAGGCGGTACAATTGCGTGATTCGTTCGGCAGGGCGGTCGTTCCACGCCTGGGTTCGCGCCGCCAGACGCTGCGCCTGTTCCATCACAAACGGGGAGTTCAGCAGGTACAGCGACTGCTGGGCCACGGTGGTCTTGGGACGGCCCGGACTGGTGGCGTCGGGATTGGCCACGTCGAACACCCGAAACACCGCCGGCAACTCCTGGCGATCGATGTGCCCGTAAACGGTGCGGCGGCCGGTGAACGGCGGCTTAAACAGGTCGACCGAACGCCCGCCCACCCGCTCGTCCAAATTGCCGGCCACGGCCAGCATCGAATCGCGCAGGGGCTCGAATTCCAGCCGCAGCCGATTCCACTTCCACAGCAGCCGGTTCTCGGGATCGGCCTGGCGGCAGGCGGGCCGGTCGTCGCTTCGTTGCTGGTACGTGGCCGAGAGCAAGATTTCGCGATGCAGCGCTTTGAGCGACCAGCCCGATGCGATGAAGCGTTTCGCCAGGTAATCGAGCAACTCGGGATGGCTGGGGGGATCGCTGCGGGCGCCAAAGTCGCTCGCCGTGCGGACCAGCCCTTCGCCAAAGTGCTGGGTCCAAACGCGATTGACCATCACCCGGGCAAACAGCGCGTTTTCGGCCGAGGTAATCGCCGCCGCCAATTCGGCGCGGCCGCTGCCGTTTTTGAACGGCTCGGGGGTTCCCTCCGAAAGCACGCTCAAAAAACGGCGGGGCACCACGTCGCCCGGCCGGCCCGGATTGCCGCGCACCAGAATCCGCGGCTGCACCGGTTGCGGGTTGTCCAGCAGCACCATCGCCCTGGCCGGGGCCGCCGGATCGTTCACTTTGAAGCTGTCGATTTTCCGCAACAGTTCGGCCAGTTTGGTCTTGGTGGCCCGATCGAAGATGCGTTCGCCTTCGTCGACCGGCACGTAACAGGGCGCCGCTTCACCGTGGAGCACGTGCGCCACTTGTGCCAGACGCTCGCGCTCGGCGGCCAGCGAAGTGAGCGCCACAACCGCGCCATCGTGGGGCGCATCTTCCGGCAGCGAACCGGCGTCGCGCAGCAGCCGCGCGTACACCAGCGCCAAGGCATCGCGATTTGACGGAGCACGTTGGGCCATCGCGTGCAACAGCGCCGAATCCGTGCCCTCGGGCGGGTTGGCCAAGAACTTCTCAACTGCTGCCGCAAACTGGTCGGCCGGGGCGTCTCGCAGTTGCCGCCACAAACCGAACACGGGATCGTCGGCTGGCTGCCGTTGCACGAATGCCTTCCAGCGGTTGATCACGCCGGGACGCAAGTCGCTCGCGGCCAGCGTAAACGCCGCCGCGTCGCCGACCGGCTCGGCAGGCCGTTTCCAATCCACGGCCGCCAAGAAGTAATCGCCCGCCTGACGGCGCAGCTCGCGCAGCAGTTCGGCGTACCCGGCATCGCGATAGGCGTCGTGTTCCTGCTGGCGCTTCGCCAGTTCTTGCATGAAGGCGCGATACTCGGGCGTATCTTCCGGCGTGCCGATCAACGGCGGTTCGTCCGGTTCGTTGCAACTGGCAAACACGCCATACAGCGCGTAGTAATCGGCGGTGGGCACGGCATCGTACTTGTGGTCGTGGCAACGGGCACAGGTAACGGTAAGCCCCAGCAGGCCGCGGCTGAGCACGTCGATGCGGTCGTCGATGATGTCGTGCTTGTTGTTCGAAAACCGCCGGCCCACGGTCAGAAAGCCCAAGGCCGCCAGCGCGCGGTTGTCTCCATCGGGGCGAGGGTACTGATCGGCAGCCAACTGCTCGCGCACAAACTGGTCGTACGGCAAATCGGCATTGAGCGCGTCGATCACGTAATCGCGATAGGTGTACGCGTACGGATATCGCGGCTCTTGCGTGAACACATAGCCTTTGGTGTCGGCATAGCGGGCAATATCGAGCCAATGCCGCCCCCAGCGCATGCCGTAGCGAGGCGAAGCCAGCAGTTGATCGACCCGTTTCGCCGTCGCCTCGGCGTCGGGCGAAGGATCGCTGACAAAGGCTTGCACCTGCTCGGGCTTGGGAGGCAATCCCCACAGCGCGAACGTCATCCGCCGCAGCAGCGTGCGGCGGTCGGCGGCCGGGGCGGGCGTCATGCCGGCGGCGGCCAGCCTGGCCGCCACGAAGGCGTCGATCGGGTTCCGCGGCCAGTCGCGAAACTTCTCGGGCAAGCGGGCCGGTTCGATACTCGCCTGCGACAGCGGTCGATAGGCCCAATGGCTGGCACGGGCGGACTCGATCGAGTTTCGCGGCTGGAGCACCAACCCCTGCGGCCAGGGCATCCCCCGCTGGATCCACTCGCGGAGCGCGGCGATTTCGGCCTCGGGCAGCTTGCCGGCGGGCGGCATTTTGATGTCGCCTTCGTAGCCGATCATCTGCAGCAACCGGCTTTCATCCGGTTTGCCAGGCACGGCCGCGGAGCCCGCGTAACCGCCCTTGAGCACGGCGGCGCGGCTGTCGAGCCGCAGGTCCGACTCCTGTTCTTCGGCGCCGTGGCAGCTCATGCAGCGGTTGATCAGCACCGGCCGCACGTGCCGCTCAAAGAAGGCTTCGTCGTCGGCGTTGTCTGCCTGCGCGGTCGCAACGCCGTAAATCAACGCGAGCATGGCAACGATGATCGCCCCAAACCCTTGGCGAAACGGTCGCGGTCGGCCAGGAAGGCCAGCGTTGCAGGATTGCCGGAGTGGGAAAGTGCGCAACATCAAGAGGCCATGCTCCAACGGAGGAGGGGAAACCGGATATCGATCGAGCAACAGCGGGGGCATGCGGCCGGGGCGGGGGCGATTGCCTGTCGCTTTCAATTGTACCACCCCGGCCAACGGGAATGAAAGCGTGGCGAGCCCCCCGGTGGGCGGGGCAAGGCGAGATGGCACGCGTCACACGAGGTCGCGCAAGCTCGATAACCCCAGCGGCTCGCGGCAGGCAAACGGTTCGCCGTACGCCACGCCGATCAGGCCGCCCCAGTAGGCGGCCGCGTCGCGCTGCCGATCCAAAAAGGTTGGCGGTTCCGTCGAACGCCCCGTGACAAACTGGCTTTGGTAACAGGAAATCGCCGCCAGTTTTTGCTCCCAGTACGGTGAAATATCGAGCACCCACGCCGGCGCCACCACTTGCCGCAAGTGCACGCAAAAGTAGTGAAACACCCGGCTGGGAAAAAACGGCTCGCCGGGAAGATCGCTCTTGGACAACTTGGCCCAAAAGCGGGCGGCCTCGATCAATTCGGTCGCGGCCACGTGATCGGGGTGGGCGTCGACCCAGTAAGGAGCGAATATCCACCGCGGCCGCACGGTGCGAAACACCCCGGCCAACTGCCGCCGGGCTTCCAGCGTGTGCTCCAGACTGCGATTGGTAAGCCCCAGGTTTTGCCGCCAGTCGAGTTGCAAAATGGCCGTGGCCGCCGCGGTCTCTTGTTGGCGCAGCTCCAAGCTGCCGTGCGGCGTGGGCTCGCCCGAGGTGAGATCGAGCACGCCCACCTTCAGGCCGTCGGCCTTGAATCGCAAAATGGCGCCGGCCATGCCCAACTCGGCATCGTCGGGATGGGGAGCGACCACAAGCACGTCGAGCATGGGTGTGCTGTTCTCGGAAAAAAGGGAATGTGCCGCCAGGCGACCGTGCAAGTTAGCGCGGCGCCGGGCAGGGTACAGGGGCAGAACTATTTTTTGCGGGTGTACGTCACGGTGACAATGTGCTGCCACTGCCCATCTTCCCCTTGCATGTGCGAGGTGAAGGTGCGATGGTCCTGGTCCTTCAGTTCCATCACCTCTTTGGCCTTGACCATTTTGCCGGGCGCCATGGGGTTGGGGCCTTCGGTCAGCAGCGTGAGCTTTTTACCGTCCTCGTCGAGGGTGCCTTCGTACACCCACATGTGGCCGGTCATGGAGTCGATCCAGCTTCCCACGTACTTCTTTTTGTGGGCGTCGTAGCCCAGCGTGAGCACCCCGTGCATGGTGGTCCCCATCACGTCGCCTTTACTCTCGGCCACGGTCCAAAACCCGCCCACGCTGCGCACGGTTTCGGTGCCGCGACATTCGAAGGCGGGCTCGCCGGGCGCTGCCGCCGCCACGGCATGGGTTTCCCACTCGCCCACCAATTGCTGGAGCCATTGATGCTCTTTGCCGGGCTGCGGCAACTCGGGCGCCTGTTGCGCCGCCGCGAACGAAGCCATCGCGAGCAGGACGGCGAAAGTCGATATCATTGCGCTGCACTTCATTTTGTTTCTCCCCTTATCAAAGGCCGGAAATGCGATTGGAGACGCCCCCCCTCGAATCATGTCGCCCATTATACTTGGCCCGCCAAGAAATGCTCGGGAGCGCAACCACGACCATCCCAGGCCGAAGCGCGAGACGGTATGCCAGCGCAGTCACTGGCGGTTGGCCAACGTAACCGATAAGCTAACGGGCGTGTGGCCGGGGCAGCCCCTTCGCGATGGCACGCTTGATGGCGGGCTTTTCCCCCGGCAATGATGCCAAGTCTTTACGAACCGAACCAGCACTTCGTCTGCCCGCTGGAATTGCGGTTTTTCACTTCAAGGAATATGCCATGTCTTCCCAAGTTATTGCCAAGGCACGCGAGCTGTCGCGCCGCAGGCTTTGGACCATTTCGATGGCCGCCTGTTCGATCCTGTTGGTTGCCGTTTCCGCAGCGCCGGCGCAGGAGGTTCCCCCCGGTTTGAAATATGTGCCGCCCGGCGCGTTCGCGGCGGCCACCACCCAACCTGCCGCGGTGCTCAAGCTCGAAGCCCTGCAAATGCTGCCGATTGAAGTGATGCAGGCGGCCGTCCTGCAAGAGTTGAACATCGACCCGCTGCAAGTCAAACGTGTCGTGGCTTTCGCGGAAGGCCCGATCCACCCCGTCGAGCCGCCGGGCTACGGACTGGCGATCGAGTTTTTGGAACGGGTCGATGCCGTCAAGATTCTGCCCAAATTTCGCGAGGTGCCTCCCAATTTGCCGCCCGGTTCGCCCATGCAAACCATGTGGCCGCGGATCGAAGCCGTGAGCGAAACGCTGGTGCTGGTCGCTCCCGAAAAGACGCTTCCCCGCATGAAACAGGCAGCCGGGGGCGAACTTTCCGACCTGCAGAAACGGTTGTCCCGCCGCGCGGCGGCCCACGCGGCTCTGGTGGTAACCCCGGCTCCGGTGCGGAACGACCTGCAGCAAATCTTGCAGCAAATGCCCGAGATGCCCGGCCCGCTGGGCGAACTGCGCAACCTGCCGCAATTGATCGAGGCCTTGGAGTTCTCGGTCGAGTTGGGCGAGCAATTCCGTAGCCAACTGATCGTGCAAGGCAGCAGCCCCGCAGCCGCCGACACGCTCGAGCAACTGGTGGCGTTTGGCTTGCAGATGCTGCGGTTCAACATGCTGAGCGGATTGCAGCCGGCCAGTCCCGACGACCCCGTGGCCGTGGCCGGCAACAAGTACGCGGAACGGATCGCCAATCAGTTTATTGCATCGCTCACGCCCAAGCGCGACGGCAACACGCTCACGATCCAGCAAGATGCGTCGGTGTCGGTCGCAGCGGTGGGCGTGACCACGGCCCTCTTGCTGCCGGCGGTTCAAGCGGCCCGTGGCGCTGCCCGGCGGGCCACTTCCATGAACAACTTGAAGCAGCTTTCCATCGCCTTCTTGATGTACCACGATCGGTACAACAAGTTTCCCGAGCGTTACAGCGCCGATGCCACGGGCAAGCCGCTGTTGAGTTGGAGGGTCCACTTGCTGCCGTACCTGGAGCAGGAGCAACTCTATCGACAGTTCAAACTCGACGAGCCATGGGATAGCCCTCACAATCGGCAACTTATCCAGCAAATGCCGCCGGTATATACCAACCCCGACGGGCTGGAACCGGGAATGACCAACTACCTGGTGCCCGTTGGTCCCGGCACGCTGTATGAAAAACCCGCCGCTCCTGGCATGAACGCGTTGTCGCGAACCGTGGGCGTCTCCAACACCGTGTTGCTGGTCGAAGCCAACGCCGAGCAAGCGGTGCCGTGGACGAAGCCCGACGACCTGCCTTTCGACCGCAAAGATCCCGTGCGAGGTCTGGGCAAGTTTCGGCCGGGTAATATCTTCCTGGCGGCGTTTTGCGACGGCGCCGTGCGCACGTTCGAGATACAAGACTTTCCCGAGGCGATCAAACGGCTGGCCCCGCTGGCCAAGCCCGCGGATTAACGATCGCTGCACCGCGGGGATGCCAGTCGCCGCAAAAAAGTCGCTGCACCGCGGGGATGCCAGTCGCCGCAAAAAAGTCGCTGTGGCGCGAGCGGTTTTGCCGCCGCGCCGCGTGTCTTGCCGGCCTACGCCAAGGCTTCGGTCACCACGTTGCCTTCCACCAGTTGGAACGGTCGTCCCAACGTGTCGTGGATCTGCTGGTGATGGTCGATGCCCAGCAGGTGGTACATCGTGGTCTGGAGATCCTTGGGAGTGATGGGACGCCGGGCGACGTCGCCTCCTTGTTTGTCGCTGGCGCCCACGACGTGCCCTCGCGCAATGCCGGCTCCGGCCACCAGCGTGGTATACACCCGCGACCAATGATCGCGTCCGCCGCCGGCGGCCTTGTTCAGCTTGGGCGTGCGGCCGTGCTCCGTGCTGCAAATCACCAGGGTGTCGTCCAGCATGCCGCGGCGATCGAGATCGGTGATCAGCCCGTACAGGGCCATGTCCAGCCCGGGGCAAAGTTCGTTGCGCATGCGGGCGTAATGGTTCCAATGGGTGTCCCAGCCGGTGCCGGCCACGCCGTACTCGTCCCAAAACACGCTGACCACGCGGCTGCCGGCTTCCACGAGCCGCCGCGCCGCCAGACAGGCCTGGCCAAACAGCATGTCTCCGTACAGTTCGCGAACCGTCGGGTCTTCGCGACGCAGATCGAGCGCCGTGCGCAAATGGTCCGATTCCAGCAGCCCAAACGCCATTTCCTGGTGGCGGCTGAGTTGCCGTCCCGCGGGGCTGTCGGCCAGCGAGCGGCGCGCGTCGTCCAGTTGCGAAAGCAGCGAACGGCGGCGATGCAGCCGATCGAGCGTGATATCCTCGGGCAGGCTGGTCGCCGAAGGCACCTCGAAGTAGCAATCGGACGAAACGCCCATGTAGGGATCGTTGTCATCGAACACGATGTCGCGGAGCTTTTTGGTGTGGCCACGGGTGGCCTCGCCGACAAAACTGGTCCAGGTGGGGTCATACTCCGCGCCCAAGAAGGCCGCGTACGGGCCCGCCCGCGCCACTTCGCCCACCCGCTGGCTGCTAAATCGGAACGGCAATGCCATGTTGCGGGGAACACGGGGCGGCTTGCCCGACTTGTCGGCCTGCTGATCGAGAAAATCGACCACCGAACCAAAATAGGGCCAGTGCCGCGGGTCGCGGGGGTTCAATTCCATCGCCACGTCGATCGCCGGAACGCCGGTCCAGGCGTTGGCCACGCCGTGCAGCGGATAGGGGTGCGTCATCGAACGCAACACCGTCATCCGGTCCATCACCTTGGCCATGTTCGGCAGCAGTTCGCAAACGCCGCAGCCGGGCAGGCTCGACGAAATGCTCTCCAACTCGCCGCGAATTTCTACCGGCGCCTCCGGCTTGGGGTCGGCCCATTCCAACTGGCTGGTTGCCCCGTACAGGTGCATTAAAATCACGGCCTTGGCCCGGCCAAAGTGGGCGGGCCGACCGGCCGCCGATTCGGCCGCGGCGGCGCCCTTGCCCGAAAGCAAACTTCCACTGGCCATGCTGGCCAGGCCCCAGCCTCCCGCGCGGAGAAGATCGCGTCGGGAAACCCCGTTGCACAGCTTTCGTTGAGAACCAAGGATTCGCAGCATGATCTGGCAGGCCGTTGTTTCAAGGAGGGACCGCGCAGGGCGACGGCAATCGGGGTTCGCCAATTCGACGCCAGCCGCGCAGCGGCAAAATCAACCTGCGGCAAGCATCCATCAGCGATTGTTGTTGGATTTTAAGATACCAGCTTGGCCCGCGCGGGGAAAGCTGGTTTTGGGCGCTCGGCGCGAATACCCCAATACTGCCCGCCACCGCGGCGGCGCCTTCTCATTGGGAACGGTACACGGCGGCCCTGGCTGCGGAAACTGTTGGCGGGACGTGCGGAAAGCGTGATAAAATCTCCGTCGCTTCTCGCGTAGCCATTTCAACCCTCACTTCATTTCATTCGGGAAGGAACGCTCGATGCTGGGAGAACTTTTGCGGGGCGCGCTGGCAGGCGTGCTCACGGGAGCCGTGTTGGGATCGATCGTATGGTATTTTCTGGGCAGCACGTTTTTTTCGGGCGACGCCGTCATCCTGGGCATCGGCGCGGGAGTGGTGTTGGGCGGCTTTTTGGGCGATGAATTTGTCGATGGAATGCGCAGTCTGATCACTCGATCTCGCGTCTATCGCGGCGGACGCTGGCCCTTTGACGGCGACCAGTAGCGCTGGCCGGATCCACCCGTTTCGTGCGGGCCAACGACGCGCTGCACGAAGTCGAATTGGCGACCTGCCGCCGTGGACTCGGTCGTCAAGTCGCGAACGCGCGTTTCGCTCCGTTCCTTCCTTTCGCACTTGCCCGAGGTCCGCGCCATGACCGCTGCCCATCGAAGCCGCTGGTACCACGCCGCCAAACGCACGTCGTTCGCCAGCGCCGCTGTGCTGAGCCTGCTTTGCCTCTCGGGTTGCGGCGACGGCTATTCCGCCTCGACACCCAGCGGCGAGCGGCCCCAACCCTCAAAGCGGCAATTGGAGGATCAGCTTTTGGCCATCGGGCAGGAATATCTCACGTACTCGCTGGTGGATTCGCAGGCGAATTGGGCGCCGGCCTTTTGTGCGCCGCTGCCACCGCCGCCGGCGGCGCAACGGAGCCAAGGCGACGATCCCGCGACGCATGGCGACAAACTTTACTATCTGTTGGCCAGGTATCCCACGGCCTACGAGCGGGCCGCGAACCAGGAATCGCCCATCGGGCAGGTCGTCGTCAAAGAAGCCTGGACCAGCGTGCCAGCCAGCGGTCCTACCCAACCTGAGTACGGCAAGCATGCCAGCGGCGTCGAGGTGCGCCCGTTTGCCATTCGCGACGGCAAGTATCATCACGCGGGCGAAATATGGGCTTTGTTCGTGATGGTCAAAACCGATCCGCAAACGCCGGGCACCGACGCCGGCTGGCTCTATGGCACGCTCACGCCCGACGGCCAACAGGTCACCTCGGCGGGCAAACTCGCCAACTGCATGGGCTGCCACACGTCGGGCACGAAAGATCGGCTTTTCGGCCCTCGCACCGGGGGACCATAAGCCGCGCGCAAAGCATTCTTTTCGCACGTTCCGCTATTCTTGGGCGCCCTTGCGTTTGGCCCGGTAGCCGGGGCGGGGGCCGTGGCGCGATTGTTTTTTGTTCTTGCCGTGCTTGCCTTGGCCTTTGGCAATGGTGTGCACGTAGTCGCCGCGGAAGCGGGTGTTGGCGTCGTTGCGGCGACGCTGGATCGCTTCCTTGGGCGGTTTGCTGCCGATCAGGCAATCGCAACCGTCGCCAATCAGGTCTTGCCGGCCAGCTTTCTGCAAGGCTTCGCGAACCTCGAAATAGTTCTCCGGCTTGAAGAACTGCATCAGCGCCCGTTGCAGTTTGCGGTCGCGCAGGTGCTGGGCCACGTACACCGGTTTGCGGGTGAAAGGGTCGATGCCCGTGTAGTACATGGCCGTGGCCACGTCCATGGGCGCGGGAATGAAGTCCTGCACCTGGTCGGGCTGGTAGCCGTTTTGCTTGAGGAACACGGCCAAATGGATCATGGCATCGAGGTCGCTGGCCGGATGGCTGGCAATGAAGTACGGAATGAGATACTGCTTCTTGCCGGCCTTGCGCGATTCCTCCTGAAAAACCTGACTGAACTTTTCGAAGTCGTCGCCCGAGGGCTTTCGCATTTTGGACAGCACCTCGGGGTCGGTGTGCTCCGGGGCCACCTTCAGGTATCCGCCCACGTGATGCCGCACCAGCTCGCGCATGTACTCGGGCGAGCGGCGGGCCAGGTCCATGCGAATGCCGCTGGAGATCCGCACCTTTTTGATGCCCGGCGTTTGGCGGGCTTCTTTCATGATTTCGATCAGGGGGCCGTGATCGGTGCCCAGCAGTTTGCAAATGGTGGGATGCACGCACGACTGCCGCCGGCAAATGGCCTCGACCTCGGGCCGCGTGCATTGCATTTGATACATGTTGGCCGTGGGTCCGCCGATATCGCTGATGATGCCTTTGAATTGATCGTCGGCCGGCATCTGGCGGATTTCGGTCAGGATCGACTCCTTGCTGCGCGACTGGATCGCGCGGCCTTGATGGGCCGTGATCGAGCAGAACGTGCAGCCGCCAAAGCAGCCCCGCATGATGGTGACCGAGTCCTTGATCATTTGGTGGGCGGGAATGGCTTCGGTATAGCTGGGATGCGGACGCCGCGTGTAGGGCAAATCGTAAATGGCGTCCATCACCGCCTGAGCCACCGGATACTGCGGCGGATTGACTACCACGGCCTGGCGATCGTGGTATTGCACCAGCCGCCGGGCGTTGTAGGGGTTGGTTTCGTTGTGGATGATCCGCGTGGCGTCGGCGAAGGTGGGCTTGTCGGCGCAAACGGCCTCGTACGACGGCAGCGTGATCGCGTCGGCCGGCGGCGTTTCCGAAGCGCCCATGGCGTAAGCCACCCCGCGAATGCCGCGGAGGTCGGCCACCGTTTCGCCAGCGGCCAGGCGGCGGGCAATTTCGACAATCGCGTTTTCGCCCATCCCGTACACGACCAGATCGGCCTTCGAGTCGAGCAGGATCGATCTCCGGACCTTATCGCTCCAATAATCGTAGTGGGCCAGGCGGCGGAGCGAGGCTTCCACGCCGCCGGCAATCACGGGCACGCCCTTGTAGGCTTCGCGGGCCCGCTGGCAATAGGCCAGCGTGGCCCGATCGGGCCGCCGGCCAATGCGTCCGCCGGGCGAATAGGCGTCGTCGTTGCGTACCTTGCGATTGGCCGTGTAGTGGTTGATCATCGAGTCCATGTTGCCGGCCGAAATGCCGAAAAACAGCCGCGGCCGGCCAAAGGTTTTCCAGGCCTCGCAGCTTTGCCAGTCGGGCTGGCTCACAATCCCAATGCGAAAGCCGGCCGCTTCGAGCACCCGGCCAATGATGGCCATCGCAAAGCTCGGATGGTCGATATAGGCATCGCCGGTGATGAGAACCACGTCCATTTCGTCCCAACCTCGGGCGTGCATCTCCTCCACCGTCATGGGCAGCGGCGCGGGAGACGAATGACGCGCAGGGTCGAGCCAGGCCAGCAGATCGCGGGTCGGTCCGACGGCGGGATTGAGAATCGGGAGCGAATTCATGGATCGAGCGCGGAACAAGCGCGGCTTCTCAGCGGCATGGATCAGACAGCACACTCGCTTTTACGGGCGGTGTTGTGCGAACGTTGCATTATAGACCAGCGGCCCCGGTTTGAGCGGCGGAAAAATGTGCCGCAACTTCCCCGTCCCTCGGAGCGCCGCGCCGTCGATTGTGGCGGCATGGCCGGCCGCGGGAAGGTATAACACAACGTCGAACCCTTGTTTGGTTGCCATTCCAGCAGGAGAAGTTGCCATGAAAACCATCGACTGCCCGCCCGCCGGTTCCGCCGATCTGCGTCTGCCCGACGAACTTCGCGAGCCGTTGCGGCGACACCTGGCCGACCTGCGGCAACGGTACTTGGAGCGCGGCTGGGGTGCCCCGGTCGGTTTTGGCAAGCGGCCGGCGCTGATCGTGATCGACCTGGCCTGTTTTTGGACCGATGCCTCGCAACAAATCGGCAGCCATTTGGATGGCGTGGTGGAAAACACCAAGGTCGTGCTGGCCGCCGCCCGGCAGGCAGGCATTCCGGTGTTTTTCACCACGTTTGCTTTCGATCCGGCCGACCCGCCCAGCCCTCACGATGTGAAACTGCAACTCAAACTGAGTCCGGAAGATGCCGGCAAGTTCGATCTCGATCCCCGCTTGGACCGTCGCCCCAACGAAAAGCTGATTCGCAAGCGGTACGCGTCGGCCTTCAAAGGGACCAATCTCAACGAAATGCTGACCGGGCTGGGCATCGATACGCTAATTGTCACCGGCTGCAGCACCAGTCATTGCATCTATGCGACGTGCCGCGACGCGACCGACAGCTTCCGCGTGATTGTGCCGCAGGAAGCCGTCGGCGAGCGGTGCGAGATCATGCATGAAGTCAATCTGCTCGACATTCAGATCGACCTGGCCGACGTGCTGCCGGTGGCCGAGGTGGTGCAAAGTCTGGCATCGCTTGGCCATCCAGCTTAAAATCGTGGCTGCGAAGCAACGTTTGGGCACGCCCCGCGCCCCCGCCTGCCGCAGTGCATTTGCGGTTCCCTCCCTCGGTTTCTCCCCCCAGAGCGTCCATGATATTTTCTGTCGCTGCCGCCCCCCGTTGGATGCTGTCGCTGGTCTGCCTGGTCGTGCTTGCCGCCGGACTAACAGGCCAAGAGCCTGCTGGCAACTCGCCAACTCCCCTGGAGCCCGCCGAACCGCCCTTGCCAGTGGAAGAAGCGGTGCGGCAGATGCAAGTTCCGGACGATTTGGTGGTGGAGTGCGTGCTTTCGGAGCCGGCAGTGCGTCAACCGCTGGCGATGAGTTTCGACGAGAAGGGGCGACTCTGGGTGGTGCAGTACCTGCAATATCCGTATCCGGCCGGACTGACGATGCTCAGCCGCGACAAATTCTGGCGGGCCCAATACGACAAGATTCCCTTGCCTCCGCCGCATCACACGCCTGGCCTGGACAAAATCACCATTCACGAAGACACCACTGGCGACGGCGTTTACGATCGCGAAACAACGTTCCTGGAAGGGACCAGCATTACCACGGCCATTGCCTTGGGACGCGGCGGCGCCTGGGTGCTCAATCCCCCGTACCTGCTCTTCTATCCCGACAAGAATCACGATGACGTGCCGGACGGTCCGCCGGAAGTGCATCTCTCGGGGTTCGGCATGGAAGACACCCATTCGGTGGTGAACAGCTTGCGGTTCGGTCCCGATGGCTGGTTGTATGCCGCGCAGGGGAGCACGGTCAGCGGCCAAGTGAAGCGGCCCGACGACAAGACCTCGGTCCACTCGCAAGGCCAACTCATCTGGCGCTATCATCCCGAGAGCAAGCAGTACGAAATCTTTGCCGAAGGCGGCGGCAACGCATTCGGCGTGGAGTTTGACGCGGCGGGCCATGTGTACTCGGGCCACAACGGCGGCAACACCCGCGGCTTCCATTACGTGCAAGGCGGCTATTATCGCAAGGGCTTCGCCAAGCACGGCCCGCTTTCCAACCCCTACAGCTTTGGCTTTTTTGAAGCCATGCGGCATGCCAACGTGCCGCGGTTCACGCACACCTTTGTGATTTACGAAGAGAACCAGTTGCCCGAGCCGTATCGCGGCAAGCTGTTTGGCGTGGGCCCGCTGCAGAGCCACGTGGTGATGGCGGAGATATCCGCCGACGGCTCCACGTACCAAACCACCGACCTGGGCCATCCGCTGCAAAGTCAGGACAAGCGGTTTCGACCCGTCGATATCAAGACCGGCCCCGACGGCGCCATTTACGTCGCCGACATGTACGAGCCCGAAATCGCCCACGGAAAGCACTTCTCGGGCCAAATCGACAAGACCACGGGGCGAATCTACCGCCTCCGCGGCAAAGAAATGCAGCCCTTGCAGCCCTTCGACCTGTCGAAGAAAAGCAGCGCCGAGTTGGTCAAATTGCTAGGGCACCCCGGCAAGTGGTGGCGTCAAACGGCGCTGCGACTGTTGGGCGACCGTCGCGACGGCTCGATTGTGCCGCTGCTGAAAGAAGTACTGGCCCAAGACGAGGGCCTGTATGCGTTGAACGCGCTGTGGGCGTTGTACCAAATCGCCGGACTCGACGACGCCACGGCCGCGGATTGCCTGGCGCACGCCAACCCGCACGTCAGGGCCTGGACGGTTCGCCTGTTGGCCGACGACCGCGAGATATCGCCGCCGCTGGCAACTCGCCTGGCGAGCCTGGCCGCGACCGAACCCAACGTGCAGGTGCGCAGTCAACTGGCCTGCTCGGCGCGGCGTCTGGCTCCCGAGGCTGGCTTGCCGATCGTGGCCCAATTGCTCAAGCACGACGAAGACGTGCGCGACCCGCACTTGCCGCTGTTGCTGTATTGGGCGATGGAAGCCCGCTGCGGCGATCATGCCGATCAGGTGCTGGCGCTGCTCGATTCAGCGGAAACGTGGAACCGGCCGATCGTGAGCGAACACCTTCTGGCTCGGCTGATGCGCCGCTTTGCCCAGTCGGGCACCCGGGCCGAACTGTTGCACTGTGCCGCGTTGCTCAAGGCCGCGCCCAACCAGGAAATGGCCGACAAACTGCTCGCCGGCTTTGAAGAGGCATTCCAAGGGCGTTCGCTGGCGGGCGCGCCTTCGGAACTGCTGGAAGCCCTTTCGGCGCGCGGCGGCGGTTCGCTGGTGCTGCAGGTTCGACAAGGACAGCCCGAGGCGGTAGCCGAAGCGCTGGCCACCGTGGCCGACGCCAAGGCCGACGCCGCCAAGCGACTGCAATTGGTGCAGGTGTTTGGCGAAGTTCGCCAGCCCCAATCGGTGAAAACGCTGCTGGCCGTGGTCCGCGAACCGGTGGCCGAAGGCAAGACGGCCGCCGCTGCCAAGGCGTTGCAGCAAGCGGCGCTCACCTCGCTGCAAAACTACGACCAGCCCGAGGTGGCGCAAGAGGTGCTCGCGGCCTACGGCGCGCTGCCGCCCGACGTTCGCGAAGCGGCACAAACGCTGCTTGCCAGCCGTGCCGCCTGGACGAAGCAACTGCTCGAGGCGGTGGATGGCGGCCAGGTGGCCAAGGATTCGCTGCCGCTGGACGTGGTGCGGCAGTTCACCATCCATCGCGATGACCGGATCGCCGAACTGGTTCGCAAGCACTGGGGAAGCGTGGCCGGCGCCACCACCGAAGAAATGCAGCAGCAGATCGCCGCGCTGATCAAGGTCATCGCGGCCGGGTCCGGCGATCCCTACGCCGGCAAAAAGCTCTACCACGAAAGCTGCGGCAAATGCCACGTGCTGCACGGAACCGGTGGCCGCATCGGGCCCGACCTTACCGCGTACAAGCGCGACGACGTCGATCGGATGCTGGTCAACGTGGTGAATCCCAGCGCCGAAATCCGCGAAGGCTTCGAAACCATGCTGGCCATCACCGCCGACGGCCGCGCCGTGGTGGGCTTTATGGTCGAAAAGGACAATCGCGTGGCGGTCCTGCGAGGCGCCGATGGCCAAAACGTGGTGCTGGCGATCGACGACATCGAAGAACTCGAACGGCAGCCCAAGAGCATCATGCCGGAAAATCTGCTGAAAGAGCTTTCGGAGCAGCAGGTGCGCGATTTGTTCGCATACCTCCGCAGTTCGCAGCCGCTCAACGATTGAGCCCCTTCCCGCGGGTGTGCCGACTTTGCGAATTCGCGCGAGCGGATACCGGTCGCTTCCTGGCCAGAATTGTCGTTCATCGATTGCCAAGGCCGGTGGTGCGCGCGGCGAGCTTGCCCTACGATATCTACTCTCTCAGCAAACGATACGAACCAGGCTTCCTTACCAGACAGGATCGGCGCACATGATTACCGTTGGCATGAACTACCAGGTGATTCCCGGCAAGCAGCAAGACTTTGAAGACAAGTTCGCCGCGGTGATCGACGCGCTGCGCGCCGCGCCCGGCCACAGCAACTCCACCTTGTGGAAAGACGTGGCCAACGACGCTTCGTACCTGATCACCAGCGAGTGGTCCGACGAACAGGCCTTTGTCGATTTCATCCATAGCCAGGCGTTCAAAGACGTGACCAACTGGGGCAAAGAGCAAATCCTCTCCGGACGTCCGCAGCACAAGATCTACAAGAGCTAACGGGGGTCGCACATCGTCCAGGTTAGTCCGCGCAGCCGTCCTGGCCATCATTTGCCGGCGGCTGGGGGTAGCGGCCCGGCAGGTCTTCGGCATACCAGCGGTCGAGCACGGCGTGCCAGTCGTCGGGCCGCTTCACCCGAATGAAGGCGTCGCGAACCTGCTCCCCGTGCGGATGCAGCGCGGAATACTTGATGCCAAACTTGCGCATCTGCTTGCCGACAAACCGCGGGGCGTAGATCTGCTCGGCCAGCAGCCAGTGCTCGCGAATCACTTCGCGCTGCTCCAGCAGCGAGGGCGGAGCCGGCAGGGGCTGCCCTGCCGCGAGCGCCCGCGCCTGCGCGAAAATCCACGGATTGCCGATCGCGCCTCGGGCGGCCGTGACGCCGTTGACGCCGGTTTGGCGGATCATGTTCAAGCAATCGGCGGCCGAGAACAAATCGCCGCTCCCCAGCACGGTGCGCGAGCCCGCGTGGGCTTTCACTTCGCGCAAAAACTCCCAGCGGCTGGGGCCGATGTATCGCTGCTGCACGGTGCGGCCATGCACGGTAATCGCCGCCACGCCGGCGGCAAAGGCACCGTCGAAAATGGTGAAAAACCGCTCCCGGCTTTCCTCGCTGTCGTCGATCCCGCGCCGCATTTTCACCGTCACCGGAATCGCTGCGGGCACCGCGTCGCGCACCCGGCGAACGATCTCCAGCGCCACCTCGGGCTGGCTCAAATGGTAGCCTCCCCGGCAGCGGCCCAGCACTTTTCGCACAGGGCAGCCAAAATTGATGTCGATGACGTCGAACCCGGCCGCGGCCATATCCCGGGCGGCCTCGGCAAAGGCCACCGGGTCCGAACCCATCAACTGCCCTCCGACGGGGTGCTCTTCGTCGCTCACCTGCCACCGGCGGGCCAGCTTGCGGCTGCCCTCGTTGACAAACTGGTCGAGGATCACTTCGCACAGCGCATAGGGAGCGCCTAGCCGCCGGGCGATCACCCGCATCGCCATGTCGCTGTACCCGCTCAGCGCGGCCTGAACCACGGGGAAACCAATCGGCACATTCCCAATGGCCAGTTCCGGCAGCGGCGAGAAGTTGAGATCGGTCGAAATGGCGGGAGTTGTAACGCTCATGCTTCCCATGCTACCGCACGGGAGTAGCCTTTTGCAGGGCCGTCGCCAACCGGAACGAGTGATTCCTTCTTGGGGAAAAAATCCAGAAAAATTCTTTTTTTACGATATTTGACAACAATCGTTCCCGAGTCCAGAATCGCGCCCGTATGGTTGTTCGACCGCTATCCGACGGGACCCAATCTGGCCCGATGTCGACAAGCCATTCCCGGATCGGCCGTTGAATGTTCGCCAGGGTGTTTTTTGCAGGCTGCAACAACCGGCCATTCGCCGCGAGTAAAGGCCGCGGCTCCCCAGGCGTTGGCGGCTGGCATCGCGGAAATGGTCCGCAGAAACCGTGATTGCGTTGTGCGCCCAAAGTGTGCGCATGGTTGGCAAATTTTTTTGAGTAGCGCAGCAGCAACTTGAAGAGGCTCGCCCCGGGCCATTGCGGTCGCGGGGCCATGGAAAACAAAATGAAGCCGCGTCCATCGCCGCCATCCCCCGTGGCGGCCAGCGCCGTCACGATCGTCGTCTCCCGTCCGTTATTCCTGGGATTGGCGGGCGTGTTGCTGGGCCCGTGGCTAGCCTGGCTGGGAATTCTGGTTTGGCAAGGCCAGACCGTGCATTCCAGCGACCACTCCGTGGCCCCCCGGCCCGACCAGCAGGACCAGGCACGCCGCGGCAATCCGAGTGAGAGCGAGGTCGATGCGCGGCATTCGACCCGGGTACGGTGGTGTCGCCCTGGCCCCTGGGGCAACATCATGCTGACGCGGATCAGCATCGAAATGCCCAACGAGCTGGTGTTTTTCGATGCCGAAGGCCCGCCCGCGGTGCAATGGTTTGTGGGCGGCTGCAATCGCCCGCAGGCGTTGGAAAGGTTTCGGCAGGCGGGGCTGACCGCCGAGCAGTTCGAGCAGCTTTCCGATCCCACGATCTGGCGCGAAGAACCGCCAGGCGCCTGGGCGACTCCCCCGGAGTCGCTGGTGCTGGATTTGAGCCCTGCTGCCCGGGCGCACATTTACAACCAGTTGGCTGTTTTTCCGGAGAACGAGGCCCAGCGCTCGGCGTTTACGTATCGCCCGGAAATGCTCGACGAACGGATCGAGGACAGCGGACTTCAAGCCGAGACGATCGAACGCTTCCGCAAAATGCTGTATCCGCGAGGCAAATCGCTGCTGTTTGCCGACACGATTCCGCTGCTCCGGCAACTGACCGGCGAGGAAGCGAAGCGTCGCTTCATCAAAACCGTTTCGCGCAAGAACACGGTACTCGCCAAACTGCGCGTGGACGAGCAGACCGACGTGGACGCGCTGGTGCGTTATTGGGGCGTCGGGGGTCGGTCCAAGGACTTGCGTTCGTTGCTGGAATCGCTATCGCGGGTCGAAGGAGGCTGCTACATCGACGTGGTGCATTTGTTGCCCGCCTTGGCGCGGCGGCGGATTTACACGTTTCCGTCGGCCAGTGAAGACAGCCGGACGCTGCAACCCGACTGCCACTGGACGGCGCTGAATTTCTTCAACGATCCGCCCGACGATCGGCTCGCCTCGCCGGAGTTTGCCTCGTCGGTGGTGCGGTCGGAATATTCGGCGATTGCCGCTCCCGGGCAACTGGGCGACGTGGTGTTTGTTGCCGATGCCAGCGGCGAAGCCATCCATTCGGCGGTATACATTGCCGACGACCTGGTGTTTACCAAGAACGGCGCTCGATTCACCGAGCCCTGGACGTTGATGAACCTCGACGACATGCTCGCCATTTACGCCGCGGCCCAACCGCCCAATGCGCCGCTGAAGGTGCTGTACTACCGGCATCATCGCTTATAGGTTGGCGAAGTGCCGACGCTTTGACGGCGCTTCGTCACAATGGCTCTTGGGCAGTGAGCCGCGGGCCTGACAAGCCTGGCAAATGCGTGGTCTTGGCGAGTCAAGCCATTGCCTCGTCGCTCACCACCAATACTGATAAATCCAGGGGTGCGTCCAAGGGTTCCACGTGGGAAAGCTGCGCGAGGCCACCGATGCCGCCAGCAGCACCAAGGCCAATCCGCACAACCAGCGGCGGTTGGCCATTCGCGATAGCGCCGGCAACATGCCGATCGCCCACAACGGAGCAAACCAGAACATCCAGCGAAAGGCGCTGGTCATTCCGCCGTAATTGCGGTCTTCCAGAGGGCGGAAAATGTAGAACAGCAGGCAAACCAAACTCAGCAGGGCAATCATGGCCGACAGTTCGCGCCAGCGGCGGTCGGGGCTCGCCAGTCCCAGACCCAGGCCAACCACCGTGAGCAGCCACACCGGCGTCAGCGAAAACACGCCATGGTGCCCCACGGTCAAGTGCAAGGCGTACACGGCGATCGACGGCTCACCCCGATCCACGCCCACCTTGTTGGCCGATTTCCAATACGATTCGCGCTGCCGACCTCGGCTGTCGGTGTACGTGTAGTCGTACCAGTTGTCGTCCGGATTGGTGGCGCTGCGATGCATGTACGGGGGCCGCCAGCTTTGATGCGCCGCGTAATTGGTGACAAAAAACGGAACCACCACCGCCAGCGCTCCGGGCACGCCCGCCAGCAGCGTGGGCCGGGGAGCCTTCCAAAGCAGGACCAGGCCCAGCAGGCCGAAGAACGCCAAGGCCGGCAGTTCGTTGGCCGCCGCGAACGCCGCGAAGAACCCGGCTGCGGCAAAATAGCGCCAGTGCCGCTCGCGATCCCAGACAATTCGCAGCGCCGCGTACAGGGCAATGACCACGCAAACCACCGCGGGCAGGTGGTTGTTCACCACCACCGCAAACGTGTTCACAAAGGTGCCCAGGGTGAGCACGGCCATGGTGAACAGGCGAGCCCAATCGGGGCCGCCGAGAATCTCCAGAATTTTAGCGAAGAAAAAAAAGGCCACGATCAGCGGAATCACGTTCACGCTGAACACCAGCGCGCGGCCGATCGGGTAGGGGTGGCTGCCCAGGTCGGCGCCGGTCAGTTTGTGAATGAGCCAATATTCGCCAGCGACGAGGGTGGCCAACAGGGGCGGCTTGCTCGAATAGCGGCGCGGTTCGCCCGCGCGGTTTTTGTGGACGACCATGTCGATGGTGTCCCAGCCGGGCTGATCGACAATGGCGTCGATCTCGTAGGTGCCATGCTCGACGAGCGAGCGCACGGTGGCCATTCGGCTGCGATCGTTAGCGCTGAGGAACGGCCGCCGGGTGCGAAGGTGCTTTTCGGCGTGTGCCCGAATCTGGGCCAGCCACGATTTCAACTGCTCGCCTTCGACGCCCGCGGCGACAAACTCCCGTTCTTTGCCCTGCACGTATTGGCGAATGCGGTATTCTTCCAACGCGAACTGGTCGACGGAATTCACGGCCATGATCCGGCCGGTCATGTCTCCGGCGGCAACGACGATCAACAGCCAATACACGCCCCAGCGGAGCCGCGTTCGTTCAGACTCGGCCTCAGGCAGATCGCTCATGCGGAATTCCAGAATCGGTATGGGGCGGAGTTTCTTCGGCAACCGAGTACGTGTCGGAGTCGCGGCCGGTGTAGGCGGTGATCAACTCGGCCAAAAACCCGACCGACATCAACTGCCCGCCCAGCAGCATGCCCCCCAGCGAGTAGAAGAACAAGGCCCGCTGGTGCAAATGGACGGGCGGGCCAAACACGTCTTCCCACGCCCTCGACAGCACCCAGTAACCGGCCAGCAGGGTCAAACAGAGCAGCCCTCCGAAAAAGCACAGCAGGCCGACGGTGCCGAGCAGATGCTGGGGACGCTGGCCGTACCCGGTGAGAAACTTCACCGTGAGCAGGTCCAAGAAGCCTTTCATGAAGCGTTTGAAGCCGTACTTGGATTGGCCGAATTTGCGGGCACGATGGGCCACGACCACCTCGCCGACGCGAAAGCCCCGGGCGTGGGCCAGCACCGGCACAAACCGGTGCAACTCGCCATACAGGCGAATTTCGCCGAGCACCTCGCGGCGGTAGCACTTCATGCCGCAGTTGTGGTCGTGCAGTTTGACGCCGGTCATGCGGCTGACCAGCCAGTTGAACACGCGGCTGGGGGCCACCTTGTGCCAGGGGTCGTGGCGAACCTTCTTCCAGCCGCTGATCACGTCGAGGTTGTTTTCCAGTTCGGCCAAAAAGCGGGGGATTTCGCGAGGATCGTCCTGAAGATCGGCGTCGAGCGTCATCACGATGTCGCCTTGCGCGGCCTCGAACCCGGCGCTTAGCGCGGCCGCCTTGCCGAAATTCCGCCGAAAGCGAATGCCGTGCACGCGGGCGTCTTGCGCGGCCAGCCGCTCGATCACTTTCCAGGAGCCGTCGCGAGAGCCGTCGTCGACAAAAATCACCTCGAGCTGGTAGCCTTCCGCCTGGGCGACGGCGGCGATTTCGGCCAGCAGCGTCTCCAGGCTTTGTTCCTCGTCGAATACGGGAACCACGATCGACAGCTTGGTCGGCGACATCGGCAGGAACCTGGGATGGGTAGGTCGGAGGGAAGAACGCAGCAGGCAGAACCGGGCCAATCCAGCGCTAGCCTTTTAGCATAAACCATCGCGACCGGCGCAGCGAGCCTTGCTCGATGCGACAGCAGGAACCAACCAACCATCGGGGTGCGCCCCCGTGGCAAACGGCAACACGAAGGAGTCCCCGGGCGGCGTCACCATCAAAACCTGGCCCTGTGCGTCGTTTTTGATTTGCCCTGACCGTGCGGCAGCGGTTAACTGAGGGCATGCGCGCCGGGCTTGCGTTGCGGTTGCTCGTGTCTGCCAGGTTTTCGGAGGTTTCCGGCCATGACGTTTGTTTGCTCCATGTTTTTGTCTCGCCTGCCGCGCGTGCCGTGCCGGCAGCTTTGCCTGGTTCTGACGGGGACGCTCCTCGCGCTGGTTGCCGCCTTGCCGACAGGATTGCTGTCCGCCGAGGGCTCGGCCGAAAAGGCTCCGTTTCGGCTATTGCTGCTGGGACAAAGCCCCGATGGCCACCCCGCCGGCACGCACGAATACCTGCCTGGCATGAAGCAGATTCAAAAGCTGCTCCAGAGGGAGTCGAACATCGAAATTCAAATCGTCAACGCCGACGAACCGTGGGAGGAAGGCCCCGAGTTGCTGAAGAAAGCCGACGGCGTGGTGGTGTTTCTCTCGCAGGGCGCGGCCTGGCTCAACAGCAACGACGCCCGGCGAAAAGCATTCCAAGACCTGGCCGCGCGCGGCGGCGCGGTGTCGGTGTTGCACTGGGGGATGGGTACCCGCGAGGCCAAGGACATCGAGCCGTTCGTGGCCATTTTTGGCGCCTGCCATGGCGGCCCCGATCGCAAATACAAGTTCTTGGAAACCGACGTTGCCGTGGCCGATCATCCCATCGCGGCCGGCATTGAAGATTTTCGCCTGAACGAAGAATTCTATTACGCCTTGAAAACCGCCAAGGACGCCGAGCATCTCCAGCCCGTGCTCAAGGCCCAAATCGACGGCAATTGGGAAATGGTTTCCTGGGCTTGGCAGCGTGCCGACGGCGGTCGCGCCTTTGGTTTTTCGGGCCTGCACTTCGACAAGAATTGGGAACGGCCCGAGTATCAGCGGCTGGTCAAGCAGGGCATTCTGTGGACATTGAAACGCCTGCCGGCAGGGTCTTAAGAGCCGGTCCGAAAACCTGATCTCGCATCCAGATTCCCCGGCCGCACGACGTACCGTGACGGCTCTCGGATAAGTTTGGGGGGCGGTTCCATTTTACCTGGTTTTTCGTGTGGCGAGCGACGAACATGACCCTGGCCATTACCGGTCCTCATTTTGTTGCCGAAGCCGATCGCCCCGTGGTGGCCGCCGCCTTGGCGGCGCGCGAAAGGGCCTACTGCCCTTACAGCCATTACGCGGTGGGAGCGGCGCTCCGCGCAACCAACGGCCATCTCTACTTGGGTTGCAACGTGGAGAACGCTTCGTACGGGCTGACCAATTGCGCCGAACGGGTGGCGCTGCAGTCGGCCCTGGCTCAAGGCGCGCGCGAGTTCGCGCTGTTGGCGGTCGTCGCCTCCGGCGCCGTGACGCCCTGCGGCGCGTGTCGTCAGGCGCTGGCCGAGTTTTGTCCCGAATTGCGGATCCTGCTGGTCGACCCCGATCAGCCGCATCAGGCCCGCGAAACCACGGTGGCCGCGCTGCTGCCGTGCCGATTTGGCTTGGAGCCCCGATAGCGCTGCCTTCGTCCCGCACAAAAAAATGGCGTTCGCGGCGTCGGGAGAATCCCTCGGGGGCAGAGGTGAAGGACTGGTAATCTTCGCCGGTTGCAGGGTCGCCTTCGCATCGCCATATTCAGGCAAGCCTCGCGCTGGCCGCTCCCTCCCCCAAGGCAAAGACGATCCTTCCTCCGCTCCCTCCCGTTTGAAAGGTTTGCCCTTGTTCGATCTCATTCTCCGCGGCGGCGCCGTGATCGATGGCAGCGGCTCGGCTCGGTACCTGGCCGATATTGGCGTGAAGTCGGGCCGCATTGCCCAAATCGGCAATCTGGCCGAGGCTTCTGCCGCGCACACGATCGACGTCGCGGGCCTGGTGGTCGCCCCCGGCCTGATCGACGTCCACAATCATTCCGACGGCTGGTTGCTCAAGACGCCGCACCTCACGCCCAAAACGCAGCAAGGGTTCACCACCGAAGTTCTCATGGCCGACGGCATTTCGTATGCGCCGGTCAGCGCCGACAACGTCCGCGAGTGGGTGTTTTACCTGCGGTCGCTCAACGGCCTGCGCATGGACGAGTTGACTCCCTGCGGCACGGTCGACGAGTACCTGGAGCGGATCGCGGGCCGCAACGTGCAAAACGTGGCCTCGCATTTGCCGTATGCCAACCTGCGAGCGTTGGCGGGCGGATTTGGTCCCCGTCGGCTCGACGACTGCCAGCGGCGCGAGATCCGGGCCGCCATTTGCCGCGGCATGAGCGAAGGCGCCATCGGCCTGTCGACCGGCCTGGACTACATTTCCGAGTGCTATGCCGATACCGACGAGCTGGTCGACGCCTGCGCGGCCATGCAGCCCTACGGCGGCGTGTATGTCACGCACATTCGTTACAAGTTGGGGCTGTTGCCGGCGCTGAAGGAAGCGGTGGAGATCGGCCGCCGCGCGGGGGTCGGCGTGCACATTTCGCATCTCAAGGGCAGGTCGGCCGCCGAAGTGGAGCAGGTGCTGGAATTTATCGAAGCCTCGCGGCGCGAGGTGGATTTCTCATTCGATGTTTATCCCTACCAGCCCGGTTCGACCATGCTCAATTATTTGCTTCCCTACGAAGCCTGGGACGACGGACCGCTGGCCACCCTCGCGGCCATGCGGCGGCCCGAGCTGCGCCGCCGGTTTGCCGCCGGCCTGGAAGCCTACCCTTTGAACCTGGACAAAATTCACCTGGCCTGGTTGCCCAGCCGCGAAAACGCCCGGCACCAGGGCAAGTTTCTCAGCGACTACGTTGCCGAGACGGGCCGGCCGGCCGAAGAAGCGCTGTACGATCTGCTGATTGAAGAACGACTGGCGGTGCTGCTGGTGTTCAATGAAGGCGAAGACCCGCTGGTCCGCCCCCTGCTGCAGCACGACTTGTGCATGCTCGGCACCGACGGCATTTACTTTCCCGACGGCACCGTTCACCCGCGAATGTACGGCTCGGCCGGCCGCTGGCTGGGAGCCGCCGTGCGCGATTGGCAGTTGTTTTCGCTGGAAGAGGCCGTGCGGAGAGCTTCGGGCTTTGCCGCGCAGCGGTTCCGCCTGGCCGACGTCGGCCTGATTCGCCAAGGCGCCTGGGCCGACCTGATGGTGTTCGATCCGGCGACCATCATCGATCGGGCCACCTACGACAACCCGCACCAACCGACGGTCGGCGTGCGGCACGTGCTGGTGAGCGGCGTGCCGATCGTGGCCGATGGACAACCCGTGGCCGAGGACAAGCTGCCCCGGCCCCTGCCGGGCCGCGTGGTGCGCTGCGTACCAAAGTAAGGCCCTTGGATCGCAAAGTGCAGCGCGGCGCCGGTTGGCAACCCGAACAACCAGGCTGACGATTTGCGTGCGGAATCGCAAGGGATTACGCTAGTCAAGGCATTGCCCCATTTTTGCAAAATCGAGCTGGAAAAATATGGATTGCCGATCCGAACGGATGGGCAAGAGTTTCGATTTTTACCGCGGAAACCAGGATTCCTGGCTTCACAGTCGACAGCAACGCTGCCGATGTTGTATGAATAACACTACGTAATGTGCCGGTGAATTCCATGGCGGGGTTCATGCTGGCCAGGGCTATTTCGAGGCGCCACGCCTGACGACCATGGCGGCCATGCAACACGTGATCGACGTCGAAGATCTTGCCGCAACCCAGCGCCTGGGCCGGAAGCTCGCTGCACTTTTGCCGCGGGGTTCGGTCGTGGCTTTAACGGGTCCCCTGGGGGCCGGTAAAACGCAACTGGTGCAAGCCGTGGCCGATGGCTGCGGCATCGATCCGGCCGATGTCACCAGCCCCACCTATGTGTTGCTGCAAGAGTACATCGGCAACCCCTCCATCTACCATTTCGACGTGTACCGTCTCAAAGACGAAGACGAGTTTCTCCAACTCGGACCCGAAGAATACTTTGAGAACGACGGACTGTGCCTTGTCGAATGGGCCGACCGAATCACCCGCTGCCTGCCCGAGGAATATCTGCAGGTCGATATTGAAGTGACGGGCGAGAAATCGCGCCGCTTCACCATCACTGCGCACGGGGAATCGTACGATTGGCTGATCCCCAAACTGGCCGCCAAGTAGGCTGGCCAGTTTCGCCACGACGGATGCCTGCCCGCGATCGCTCTACTTGACGTAGCCTTTGGACCGCAAGTAGTCGATGACTTCGTTGGCCAGCGTTTCGGCGTCCTTTTTGCCGGCGTCGAGCACCATTTCGGGCTTTTCCGGGGCTTCGTACGGATCGTCGATGCCGGTGAAACCCTTGATTTCGCCCGCTCGGGCTTTCTTGTACAGCCCCTTGGGATCGCGCTGCTCGCAAACTTCGAGCGGAGCGTCGACCAGAACCTCGATGAAGTCGCCCTCGGGCATGGCTGCCCGCACCCGGTCGCGATCGCGACGGTAGGGGCTAATGAAGGCCGTGAGGGTAATGATTCCCGCCTGGGCAAACAGTTCGGCCACGGCGCCAATGCGGCGAATGTTTTCCTCGCGATCCTGGGCGGAGAAACCGAGGCCGAACCGCTTGGCGAATTCCTCGCCATGGCGTTCCTTGAGCATGCCGGGCCCGGCGTTCAAACCGTGGCGCACGTTGTCGCCATCGAGCACAAAGCTGCGCAATCCCAGGGAGTGAAGTTTGTGGTCGACCAGGTTGGAAACGGTGCTCTTGCCGCAGCCGCTCAGGCCGGTAAACCAAATCACGCAGCCGCGATGCCCATTCAGTTTTTCCCGCTCTTCGCGGCTTACGCTATGTTCGTGCCAGTGAACGTTGGTGTCGTTGCTCATTCGTCTGATTCGGGGGTAAGAAGGAGGGAGGGTTCGCGCATCGCGAGCGGCCGTTTTTCCGCCGCAAACCGAAGATGATACCCCAGTCTGCCGAATCCGCATAGCCCGCCCGTTCCGTCCCTCCCGTCTGGAAGCGCCCGCTTCGCGCCTGCCCCGCGTGGTTCGCGGCCGCGCCGCCCGCGGCGTTACGACCGGCAAAGTCGGCCCATCGGTGCCTGCCGCGGAGCAAATTGCCTGACCGCTCTGCCGGCGAGCTTGATCCCCACTTTCGGTGATCTACGGTTGGGCTGAGAAACCGGCGACGGCGATGCCGCGAGCCGACGGGCCGCTGCCTCGCAGGCCCGCGACCGGCATTCTCTCCCACAACGCGGATCGTTCTGCCCGCTGGGCGCGACGGCAGGCCGAAACGGCCGCGAAAGGGGATCCAATCGAGTCGGAGTATGCGCCGTGTACTCCGGGGGCTTCTGTTTTCGTCCACTGTTTGAATGGTGCCGCCGTGAAAGCCGAGTACATCAATCCGTTTCTCGATGCCTTGGTAAACGCATTCGACATGATGCTTGGCTGTGCCGTGCGCCGCGGTCCGCTGGCGCTCAGTTCCAAAAACCTGGCGACCCACGATTACAGCGGTGTGATCGGCCTCTCGGGGCAAGCGGTGGGCACCGTGGTGGTGAGCCTTTCCACGGCCGTGGCCCGCAAGGCGACGGCCGTGATGTTGATGACGCCCGAAGACGAAGTGACGCGAGAAGAAATCGTGGACGCAGTTGGCGAGCTGGCCAACATGGTGGCCGGGGCCGCCAAGGCCAAGCTGGAGGAGTACGATCTCTCGGTGAGCCTGCCGAGCGTGATCACCGGCGAAGGCCACGAAATCTGCTTCCCGTCCAACGTGACGCCGATTTGCGTGCCGTACCAAAGCGATTGGGGGCCGCTCACGTTGGAGGTGGGCATGGCGATGGTGCCCGTCCCGGTGTAAATCCCTGCCACGCTATCGGTTGGCAGCCGGAGAATTATTTCACTGCAAGCGGATATCGACGCTCAGCCGGTGCGCCGTCAGCCCTTCTTGATTGGCCAGCATGCGCACGTCGCCCGCGAGGTTTTCCAGGTCTTGCCGACTGGCCGCAATCACGCTGTGCGAACGCAAGAAATGGTTCGAGGTCAGCCCGCTGGCGAACCGCGCCGTTCCGCCGGTCGGCAGCACGTGCGAGGGTCCCGCGGCGTAATCGCCCAGGGCCACGGGGCTGTAATGCCCCAGGAATGCCGCGCCCGCATTGGGAATTTGGGCCAACAATTGTTCGGGGTTTTTTACCGCCAGGTGCAAGTGCTCCGGCGCCACGGCGTTGGCCACCTCGGCCGCTTCTTGAGCATTGCCAACCTGGATCAAGGCCCCAAAGGCTTCCAGTGACTCGCGCGCCAAGTCGCCCCGCTGCAATTGGCCTAACTGCTTTTCCAGTTCAACCAGTACGGCATCAATCAACCCCGCATGCCACGTAACCAAAATGCTAGCGCCGGGCGAGTGCTCGGCTTGCGAAATCAGGTCGGCCGCGGTGTGGCTTGCTTGGGCCGTTTCGTCGGCAACCACCACCACCTCGCTGGGACCGGCGATGGAATCGATGTCCACCTCGCCGTAAACCTGCTTCTTCGCCAACGCGACAAACAAATTGCCGGGGCCCACAATCTTATCCACCCGAGGCAAACCTTCCACGCCATAGGCCAGTGCCGCCACGGCCTGGGCGCCGCCGAGGCGATAAACCTCCGTAATCCCCAACTCGTGGCACGTGGCCAGCAACTCGCGATTGTACGAACCGAACGGCGTGGGTGGAGCGACCACGGCCAACTCGCGCACGCCAGCCGCCTGAGCCGGCACGGCGGTCATCAGCACCGTGGAAGGATACGCCGCCGCGCCGCCAGGCACGCAAATGCCGACCCGGGCCAGCGGCACGTACCGCTCGGCCAGGTAGCCGCCGCCGGGCAGCGGAACGCGAACGTCCTTGTGCAAAATCGCCTGCTGAAACCGCAGCACGTTGTCGCGGATTCGCCGCACGGCCGCCAGAAACTCGGGGTCTGCGCCTGCGTGTGCCTGGGCCAGTTCCTCGCTGCTCACGCGGAAATTGTCGGGCGTAAGCTGCGCCTTATCAATCCGGGCCGAATAGTCGAGCACGGCGGCCAACCCCGATGCGCGCACGTCGCGCAAAATGGTGGCCACCACTTCTTGCGGCGTCAGCGGCTGGCCAAACACTTCCATCGTGCGCCGCCGACCGGCTTCGCTCACCACGTTGCCCTGGGGACTGAGCTGAGCCCGAATGCGGGCAAGGGCGGCGGAGAGATCGTCTCGCGAGCTGTCGATGCGAGCAATGTTCAAAACGGACATGGGCGGATGGCAACCGAAAGAAGAAAATGAGCGCGGGGGCCCCGGCAAGTCCGCGCGGACCGAGGGCGAAATTCGTCACCGCGAGGCACTAGCCCGCGGACCGCGCTGCGTTCACCGCTTGCACGAACCGGCGGGCCTGGTCTTCAATCCGTTTGAGGTCGCCTTCCATCAGGGCCTTGGTTTCGGCCAGGGCGCCGCCCACGCCCAAGGCACAGGCTCCCGCCCTGAGAAAATCGCCGGCATTTTCGGCGTTGATTCCCCCGGTGGGCATCAAGCGGATTTGCGGCAGCGGACCGCGCAAGGCTTTGAGGTATTGAGGCCCTACGCAGTCGGATGGAAAGACCTTGACGATGTCGGCGCCGGCTTCCCAGGCGGCGACAATTTCGGTCGGCGTGAACGCGCCGGGCATGGAGAGTTTGCCGTATCGCTTGCAGGTGCGGATCACGTCGAGCTGCAGGGTGGGCGAAACCAGGAATTGCGCGCCGGCGCCGATGGCCACGCGGGCCGTGGCGGCATCGAGCACGGTGCCGGCCCCCAGCAACACCTTGTCGCCCAGGCGGCTGGCCACGGTTTCCAAAACCTGTTCGGCCTTGGGTACGGTGAAGGTGACTTCGAGCACTTCGACCCCGCCTGCCAGCAAGGCTTCGGCGGCGTCGGCCAGCTTTTCGCCGCTAGGTGCGCGTAAAATGGCTACCAGGCCGCTGCGCAGCACGCGGGCCAAGGGGTCTTCTTTCACCGCCATGAATCCTCCCAGATTGCCCTTTGGCGAAGCGGGCTATTCGGCATAGAATCAGGTTGTTGCGTCGCAAGTACCGCTGCCGCCGCCAGCGGCTCGGTGGTTGTCGCCGTTATTCTCGGCAAAACACGGGGAAGTTTGCGACACGGGTTTGTTAGGGACGGCGTGTCCACGACTCGCGGCAAAACCGCGTTTCGAGGAAAGCCGGGTTCGACAAAACGCCAGCCAATTCGACGGGTGCCGCGTTGCTAGCAACCCCCCACAGCAAAAAATGTCGCTGCCAAGGGTCAGATTTTTCTGAGCCAAGCTGCGTTGGCCGCCGTAGAAGAACAGCCTAGGAAGCCGCTCCGGGAGTGTCAACGTGCCGGCAGGGATGGCATGCCGCGATGGGAACCGGCGAACAATGAATCAGAACGAAGGTTGAGTACCCCACACCGCGGCGACGGAACCGGCAGACGCGAGTACAGGCCGCAGGAAGCATGCTCCACGATAGACTCCGCCGCGACAGGGGGACATAATTGAGAGTGCAGGAAAGGAAAGGTGAAGTGCGGGCCGCCGATGTTCGCGCAGCCTGCATTTCCGGTTGGGCCGCGAACGAAAGAGTCAACGAGGGGATGGAGAAACCTGGAGCGGCGTGAGCGATTCTTCGGGAGAAGCTGTTGCGTCCACCAACCCAAGGCAATGCTCGAATTTCTGACAACCCCGACTGCCCGATACATTTTACTATCTGCCGCGACGTGCGGAGTGTTGGCCATTGGGTACTACCTAATCCAAAGATTTCGTCCGACCGCCAAAGACGACCTACCATCGGTGAGCGACCACATCTCGCATTTTCGGGAATTGCAATCGCAGGGTAAGCTGACCGACGAAGAATACCGAACAATAAAGACGAAGCTGGCGAAGAAGCTCCAAGACGAGTTAAAAGACGCGGGGAAAGAGGGTTAGCGCGGTCCGATCGTACCACCGGGGAAGTCCTTGCGGGCTGTTCCGAAGGGCGACGGCTCCCTCCACTGGCCCCCCCCCGATTCAACTTCTCTTGACGGCTCGCGGATGGTTGGAAACCAGGCCGGCAAACCAACGAGCAGCTCGACGCAGAGGTCACGGATGCCCCTTGGCGGATAGGTGCCTATCCTCCCCGCCACTCGAGCGACAACTGTGCTGGGATCTGTATGGTCGGCTCGGTTGAGTCCCTTTGGCAGGGGCCAGCCCGGCAACCGGAAAGGAGTAGGCATGCCCTCCGGCAGGGACATGAACATCGGTAAGCGAGGCACCGGCGGCAACAAGCGCAATGCGTTCTGTTCGTTTTGCCGCAAAAGCTATCGCGAAGTCGGACCGCTCGTCGAGGGGCCGGGCGACGTTTACATTTGCGGCGAGTGCATCGAGCTGTGCCAGTCCATTTTGGACCAGGAAAAGCGCCGTCGCGGCAGCGACAAGCAGCTTTTCAAGAAGATTCCCTCCCCTCGGGAAATTGTCGCCCAGCTCAACGACTATGTCATTGGCCAGGAGCACGCGAAAAAGGTGCTCTCCGTGGCCGTGCACAGCCATTACAAACGGCTGATGCTCGAACACGAGCCCGGCGACGTGGAAATCGACAAGAGCAACATCTTGCTGATTGGCCCCACCGGCAGCGGGAAAACGCTGCTCGCCAAGACGCTGGCGCGGATTCTCAACGTCCCCTTCGCAATCGGCGACGCCACCACCCTCACCGAGGCGGGCTACGTCGGCGAAGACGTGGAGAACCTGCTGCTCAAGCTGCTGCACGCCGCCGATTTCGATCTCGAGGCCGCCCAGCGGGGCGTGCTCTACATCGACGAAATCGACAAGATTGGCAAAACCAGCCACAACGTCTCGATCACCCGCGACGTTTCGGGCGAAGGTGTCCAACAGGCATTGTTGAAAATGCTGGAAGGCACCGTGGCCAATGTGCCGCCGCAGGGGGGGCGCAAGCACCCCGAGCAGCAGTACATTCAAATGGACACGACCAACATCCTGTTCATTTGCGGCGGCACGTTCGTCGGCATCGACAAAATCATTGGCAAGCGGCTCGGCCGCCGCGCCATTGGCTTTACGCCCGGCTCGGGCGAAGAGGTCGCGAGCGATGCCCGCATGGGTGAATTGCTGGCCCAAGCCACCAGCGACGACATTCTCGAGTTCGGACTCATTCCCGAACTGGTGGGGCGGTTGCCGGTGCTTTCGGCGCTGCGTCCACTGGGTGTCGACGCCATGGTGCAGGTCCTCACCGAACCTCGCAACGCCCTGGTCAAGCAATACCAGAAATTGTTCGATATGGAAGAAGCCAAGCTCGAGTTCGAAGACGGCGCCCTCAAGGCCATCGCCGAACGCGCCTTGGAAAAGGACACGGGCGCCCGCGGCCTGCGATCCATTGTCGAAGACATCATGCTCGACATCATGTTTGAACTGCCTGAGGTGGGACGGGGACAACGCTACCTGATCACGGAAGACGTTGTTCGCGGCCACACCAAACTCTTTCCGATGGGTGAACCGAAGAAAAGCGCCTAGCCGGGTCCTCGCGACCACCGGGCTTTCCCCCGCAGTTCCTTCTCCCTGCGGCCAGCCCAACGGCAACTGAGGCGCACAACGTTACGCAATCTGGGTGAGCGTAGCCGGTATTCTGCAGCGGCCGCGGTGGACAACCACCGCGGCCGTTCTGCTTATTTATCCTCCACACACCTTGATTTGCGCCGAGCTTTTGTGGCATGCTCGGTGGCGGTTGCTTTGCCCTGCCGCTTTACCGCCCGGCCCCGTTTGCCATGCCAGCCAGCGACGCCCTCACCCGATTTTCCAATCGCGTGGCCGATTACGTTCGTTATCGACCCGGCTATCCCGCCGCCGTCGTGCCATGCCTGGCCGAAGAATTTGGCCTGCGGCGCGAGCATACCCTGGCCGATGTGGGCAGCGGCACCGGCATTTCGGCCGCGCTGTTTCTCCAGCACGGCAACCAGGTGTACGGCGTGGAACCCAACGCCGACATGCGCGCGGCCGCCGAGCAGTTTCTCCTCGGCTTCCCGGGGTTTTATAGCGTGGCCGGCACGGCCGAGGCCACCACGCTCCCGCCGGGCAGCGTCGATTGGGTGCTGGCGGCCCAGGCGTTTCACTGGTTTAACGTCGACGCCTGCCGCGAAGAGTTTGCGCGGATTCTGCGGCCCGGCGGCCGCGTGGTGTTGCTGTGGAACGACTGGCAGCGAGAATCTCCGTTTGTTCAGGAGTACGAAGCGCTGGTTTGCCGATATGCGATCGACTACGCCTCGGTTTGCCATAATCGAGCCCAAACCGATGGCCGCCTCGAGCGCTGTTTTGCGCCGTACCCGCCCGCGGAACGCACGTTTGCCAACCATCAAGATCTCGATTATGAAGGTTTGCAAGGGCGGTTGCTTTCGTCGTCGTACATGCCGGTGGCCGGCGACGCGCGGTTCGAGCCCATGCTGGCCGAACTTCAGGCAATGTTTACTCGACATGCGCGGAACGGCCGCGTGCGGTTCGAGTATGTCGCCCGGCTGTACGTGGGGCCGCCGGTTTCCCGGCGCGATTGATCTCGATCACGCGCCATCAACTTCCTACTTTCAGAACCAACCATGGACGACGAACTCATCCAGCTTACCCAGCGGCTGCTCGCCAGCATTGCCGACGCCGACTGGGACGAATATGCCCGGCTCTGCGCCGACGACATCACGTGCTTCGAGCCCGAGGCGCGAGGGCACCTGGTTTCGGGCATGCCGTTTCACAAGTTTTACTTTGACCTCGACCGCAGCGCATCGGCGCAAAACGTAACGCTGATCAATCCTTCGGTTCGTCGAATGGGCAACGACGCGGCGGTGGTGGCCTACGTGCGGATGGTGCAACGGACGGATGCCAACCGCAAGACCGAGACGGTGATGTTTGAAGAAACCCGGGTATGGCAGCGGATCGACGGCGCGTGGAAGCACGTTCACTTTCACCGTTCGGCCAACCCATGAGTTCCCCGCCCCCCGCCGCCACGGGCGCCATCGCCGGCACGCTGTACGATCACCCGCAGTATTACGAATTGATTTTTGGCTCGGACTGGAAGGCGGAGTTCGATTTTCTGCTCGCCTGTTTCGAGCGATTTTCGCCGCGGCCGGTCCGGCGCGTCTTCGAGCCGGCTTGCGGCACCGGGCGGTTGCTGCTGCGGTTGGCCAAACGCGGTTTGGAGGTGGCCGGCAACGATCTCAATCCCCGGGCGGTGGAATATTGCAATCGCCGCTTCCAAAAGCATGGCTTGGCGCCGCCGGCCGTGGTGGGAGACATGTGCGACTTTCGCGTGTCGCCCAAGTACGACGCCGCCTTCAATCTGATCAACAGTTTCCGGCATTTGCCCAGCGAGCAGCACGCCCGCGACCATTTGACGTGCGTGGCCAATGCCCTGCGGGCGGGCGGAATTTACCTGCTGGGCTTGCATCTCACCCCTTCGGGCGACCCGATCTGCAACGAGGAAAGCTGGTCGGCCCAAAGGGGGCATCTGGCGGTGACTAGCTACATGCAATCGCTCGGCATCGATCGGCGGAAACGCAAGGAGCGGGTGGGGTTCACCCTCAACGTGTACACGCCCACCCGGCGGTTGCGGCTTACCGAAGAAATGGACTTTCGCACGTACACGGCGCCGCAATTCAGGCGGCTGCTGGCCGACGTCGATCGCTTCGAGGTGCTGGAAACGTACGACTTCAGCTACGACATCAACCACCCCCTGCCGGTCGACAAGCACTCGGAAGACGTGGTTTACGTGCTGCGGCGCAAGTAGGCCCTGGGCGCGTTACGGTTGCGGCGGCCGATAGGCGGCGCACAACTCGCGCCAGAACTCGAGCGCCGAGGCGGGACGGTGGGCAACCCTGCGGCGCAGCGCCCGGGCGATCGGCGCCGCGTACGGCGAGGTCAACGATTCGGCCACCGTTCGAGGGCGGCCGGCCACGATTTCTTCGCGGCTGAACGTCAAATCGGCGGGGCAGAGCAGGCGCAACAGCAACAATCCGGCGTGGTAAATGTCTACCCGCCGGTCCATTACGCCCAACTGCCGGTCCAACGATTCCGGGGGCAGCATCCATTGGGCAAAGACGTTGTCGTAGGCGACTTCGAACTCGGGCTTGCTGATGCCCAAGTCGCCGAGTTTGAAGGTCCATTCGCGACCGCCGGGAACCCCGCCGGCACTCGTCTGCGAAATGTACACATTGCCGGGATGCAGGTCCTTGTGCACGTAGCCGGCGGCATGGATGTAATCCAGGGCCTGCAGCACGTCGCTGGCCACGTAGGGAAACCAGGCCGCGCGATCGATGCCTTTCCAGCGGACAAAATCGTGCAGCGTGTAACCGCATCGTTCGAGCACCAGGTAAAAGGTGTCGCCGAACTCGAAGGCGTCGTACACGTAGGTGATGTTGGGGTGGCGCAATTGCGTGAGATTGACGAACTCGCGATACCAGTCGGCCTGCACCTGCGTGTAGGTGCGCTGTTGCGGCACGATGACCTTGGCCACCTGGTAGTTGCCCCATTCGTCGGTACACTCGTAGACCGCGCCGTGATACCCTCGGCCGATCTCCGCGCCCAAAAAGAAATGCCGACCGGCGGGCGACGCCACCACCGCGCCTTCGCGAGGGGGACGAAAAATCTTGGCCGGCTGAGGCGCCAGATAAGGGGGAGGCATATCCATGGCGAGCATCGTGCAAAGAACTTGTGCCAAGAAAACGGGCGGATCGAGCAGGTGTCTCGCGAGGCGGCGTTTCCAAGGTCTGCCGCCCCGCGTTGCATTATAGAACTTGCGCGAGTATTCCGCCCCACCTCGCGGCGCCGCGTTGCGGAGTCCAGACGAGCCTGATTGAACCGAGAAGACGCGGACAAGTGGCATGGCCGGACCGCACGGGATGGACCCTGGGCCCTCGCGCGAGGCGGTTTTCAATCCAGCCGGCCGCTCTTGCCGATGGCCCAAAACAGCCGCATGGCCAGCACCAGCGAGAGAATTCCGCCGGCGGCGCCAATGAACGACACCTCGTTGATCAGCGGCGGAACCTTCTGGCAGAGCATGATCGACGAACCCAAAAAGAGCGCGCTGGTGAGCAGGCCCATCACCAGACGGTTCACCGAAGGTTCCAACCCGCGATGATCGAGGTGAACGTCGAACTTGCCGGATTGAATCTGTTCGAGAATATCGGACAGGCTGCGCGGCGTTACTTCGGCCAGGTGTTCCAGTTCGCGATATATCCGCTGGACCTTCTTAAGGCGCCGCCAGGGCGACATCCGCCGCAAGATCAGCTTGCGCTGGTAAGGGCGGATCACCTCGGTCAGGTTGAACGTCGGACTCGCCATGCGGCTCATGCCTTCGAGCATCACCAGCACCTTCAGCAGCAGCGCGATCCGCGGCGGCAGGCTGATGGCGTAACGCCGGATCAACTCAGTCAACTCGTTGATGGCGCCGGTGAAGTCGAAGTCGTTCAGCGGTTGATCCGCATAGTTGGCCACGTAATCGGCCACGTCGTACGACAGCGACGAAACATCGAGATCGGGGGGGATTTTGCCCAGGCGGATGATCAGCGTGGTCAACTGCTCGGCGTCGCGTCCCACCAGCGCCACGAGCATTTCCTCGATGTCCTCGCGCAACCGCTCGTCGACCTGCCCCACCATGCCAAAGTCGAACAGCCCCAGCACGTTTCCTTCCAGAATGACCACATTGCCGGGGTGCGGGTCGGCGTGGAAAAACCCGTGGGTGAAAATCATCTCCAAGAAGATATGCGCGCCGCGGCGGGCAATTTCCTCCAGGTCCTCGTGGTTGCCGCCCAGCTTGGCGGCTTCGGCCAGCTTGATGCCCGACAACCGCTCCATCGTGAGCACCCGGCCGGAACACAACTGCGGAAAGGCGCGGGGAATCCGCACGCGAGCGTCTTTACGAAAATCGCGGGCAAACCGTTGCATGTTGCGCCGCTCGCGGGTGAAATCCAGCTCGCGCAGCAGCGTGCGGCGAAACTCGTCCATGGTGGCCAGGGGACGATAGATGCGATATTCGGGCACCTTTTCGGCGAACTGCGCCAAACCCGTCAATATATCGAGATCGACGCGGACCTTTTCCTCCACGCTGCGGTGCTTTACCTTCACCACGACGGGCTCGCCGGTGTGGAGCCGGGCCGCGTGAACCTGCCCGATCGACGCCGAGGCCAAAGGTTCGGCGTCGAACTCGGCAAACAGTTCCTCGATCGGACGGTGAAATTCCCCTTCGATGGTTTGCCGCACGTCGCCGATCGAATCGGCCGGCGCTTCTTCCTGCAAGTGCTCGAGTTCTTCGGCCAGGGCCACGCCTACCAGGTCGGGCCGGGTACTGAGCACCTGCCCTAACTTGATGAAGGTGGGCCCCAATTCGGTGAGCGCCAGACGAATCCGCTTTTCCGACGGCTGCCGGGCGAGGGCCGTTCCTTCTCGATCCTTGAACAGGTTCTTGGCGAACTCCACGTCCAATCGGCTGGCCCAATTCGCCAATCCAAACCGGCTAAGCACCGAGAACACCTCAACAGCCCGGTTGAGGTTGCGGTAGATTTGGGGAATGGAAGACAGCTTCATGACGATACCGCCGCCGATGCACGCAAAACGTTGAGTTTACTCGTTGGACGACGATGGGGACAATCGACGAGTTTCCACGCTTGCATCTTCGGCCCCTCGGCTCCCGATCGCCGCCACGTGGCGGGCAGGCGGCGCCGAGCTGATTGGGACGGGGCGCACCACCACCAGCAACGGACGGTTGGCGAAGTCCACAACCCGGGTTTCGTCCCACGAGAGCCCTCGTTGCGCCAGCCGTTTGCGCAACTCGGTAAGACCCGGTTCGCCCCAGTATTCGATAAAGCATATCCGCCCATCGTTCAGGGCATGTTCCAGGTAACCCGGCCAGGGCTGGTGGGGATTCCAGCGGACCACGCTGGTTGAAGGCCTTGCCGCCGCCAGGTAGGCCAGGGGTTGTTCGGTCCAGTAGTCCGACGTGCCGATCAGCGTTTCGTCGCCCGGGTGTTGCCAGCGCAGGGCCTGTTGCCAGGCCGCCAGCTTGGGCTCGACGCGGGCCGTTCGGAAAGTGCGGTGCGACTGGCCGCCGGTTTGTTCCACAAAGCTGAAGTAGTTTTGCGCGAACACGGTCAACCACAGCCCCGCGATCACCACCGCCGTTTGCCACAGCGCGCGACCCAGGCCGTCTGCCCACCAGATCAGCGCTCGGGCCACCAGCAGCGAGGCCGGAGCGACCACCCAAATGGCATAGCGTTCGTAATGGGGGGCAATGGCGGGCGGCCCTCCCACCAAGAAGAATGCGAGCAGCGCGGCCAGGTAGGCGATCGCCAAGATCGCTTCGACCAGGGGTCGCTGCACGAGCAAATAACGCAGCGTCATGAACATGAGCGTGACGGCCAGGATGGTGCCGGCAATTTGCAGCGGCCCCCCTGCCCAACCCTGTCCCGTGCCTGAGCCCGCCAGGAATTGAAAGCTGGACGTTCCCCAAAACAATTGCACGTACAGGGCGCAGAATTCGAGGACGTCGCCCGGCCGAGTGAAGCGTTCGACCACGCGAATCAACCAGTGGCGCGCGCCGAAGGCCACGGCCAGCAACAGCACGGCAGCCGCGGCCACGCCCAACCAGACACGCGGCGACAGCCGGCGCACCTGGGCCGCGGAGCGCAGTTCGTCGCGCCAATAAACCAGGGCGGGCGCCGCCACCAAGGGACCCAAGAACAGGTTCGTGGGATGCACCGCGATGGCGACCGCCCATGCAATTGCCGTGACCAGAAACTGTCGACGGAAGACCGAGTCGACCGCCGATTCTCGCTGGCATGCAAGGGCCGTTTGCAGAGCGCCCGCGGCCAGATACATCACCACCACGGTGGCCAGCAATGTCTGGGCTGGATCCCAACTGAACCGGCTGTAGACAATGTTGATCGGCAACACCGCCAAAACCACCGTCGATACCAGGGCGGTTCGAACATCGAACATGCGCCGGCAGAGCAGAAAGTTGACCAGCAGGGCAATCAATCCGCTGAATACCGCCGGCAGTCGCAGCAAGCCAAACGAGGGCTCGTAAGTCGCGTGCAAACACACGTGCGGCAGCAAGAACAACAGGTTGATGGGGTTGCCGGTCGGCGTCTGACCGGAAATCCCCTGGCCTTGCAACAGGTGCAGCGCCTGCACGCCATACCAGGCTTCGTCGCCGTTCACGCCGGGCAAATGATCCAGTTTCCAGAAACGAAACCAGACGCTGACCGCCAGCAGCGCGGCGATTTCCAGACCGAGCAGCAGCCGGGCGCCTTGCGCCCCGCGACCCGATGCCGAGGATAGCGATGTTGCGGATGGTAGTGCGTGCACGCGGAACTCCCGAAAGCAGGGTTTGCCGTGTACAACGGTAGCTTACCCCTTGGTCACGCGCCGGATTGCCCATTCCCGGCGCCGTTGGCCGCAGCGGCAGTTGGGAGCAAGCCGGGCGTGGACGAGCGGAGGACGTAGGCGAGCGGAGGACGTAGGCGACCTCCCCCCCAGCGCGAGCCTAGGAGGCCGTGGATGCCAGTTCGGCCGCGGCGCGAGGTGGGTGCGGCAAGACATCGCGAGAGGCCAATTCCGCCGGCACCCTGCGCGGTTTCACTTCGCCGGGCTGACGCTGCAGCAGGGCCATCAAACTGACGCCGTAATGGTACCCCGGGCCGCCACGCAGCGCCGCCAGCAGTTGCTTCTGTTCGCCCTGAAAGATCGATCGCAGCAACCAGTTCACCGGGGCCGAGGGCATGGCGAAATCGGTTCCCACCGCGCCGGCGGAGCACTGCCGACGACGATTTCGCTGTCGAACCAAGCGCACCAGCGGATAGAGCCTCGAGTTGAAGTGCGACACCAACCGGACCCGAACCGGCAAGCCCTTCCAGATGGAGGTGAACCGCAACCGATCGTAGCGGCGATAATGGCCAAATGCCTCGTCGTGCGGACTCCACAGCGCCATATCGGCCGGAACCGTCATCAGGAATTGCGCCCCCGGCCTCGCGGCGGCCAGCAATTCGGAAAACAGCAAGAAATCGTCGGGCACGTGTTCGAGCACGTCCATCAACAGGAACAGATCGGCGGCGAGCCCGGCCCCCTGCAAGTCGCGCGGCGCCTGGCCGCAAACGTACGGAATCGTGGGAAACCGTTGACGAGCCAGGCGAACGGCATCTTCCGACGTATCGATGCCCAGGCAATCATAACTGTTCGCCAGGTCGGCCAGGTTGCCGCCGGTGCCGCAGCCCACGTCGATGATCCGTTTATCCTGATTGGCGGGCAGGACTTCTTCGATGACCGATCGCACGATCGCCCTGCGGGCGACAAACCACCAGTGATTGCGCTCAACCGCGTCGTGAAGATCGAATTGTTCCGTCTGCATTACAAACACCGCTGGCAAAATCAAATCATGACGCACGCCTGCACGCTCACGATTCTTGGTTCGCCCCAGGCCGCGAACTCGACTGGGCACTCCGCCGAGTTGCGGGGAGAGTGGCCTGTGCAAACCAAGGCAAAGTCAAGGCTACTTCAAAATTCTAGGTCAAAAACGATTGCCACTGGCGCCTGGGGGTAACGGCAACCGGGCAAGAATTGTCGGCAAAGGCCAACACACGCGGCAGAGAGCGTGCGCGAGGCTGCCGAGCGCCAAGCCGCAAGGGGCAGCTTGGCGCGAACCTGCTGGTTATACTGGCGACCAGAGTATTGGGTGCGGGCGCATGGCCCGCGAGTAACGACCGAGCGAAGGGATCGACCTCGATGACAACGATTGTTCCGCGCGTATGGGCTCTGGCGATCTTGCTGGCTTGGTCGATCGAGGTCGCGGCGCAGGCGCCTTCCGCGGCGGGTACGGCTGCGTCCGATGTGGCGGTATTTCCGCGCGAACTGGTCGACTTCAAACCCTACTCGAGCAATCCCGTATTCCAAGCCGCCGGCGCTGGCCAGTGGGACGTGCGCATTCGCGAACGCGGCTGGATTCTCAAGGAGGGAGACGAATACCGCCTGTGGTACACCGGATACGACGGCACGCGGGAGGGCCAGAAAATGCTGGGGCTGGCCACCAGCCGCGACGGCATCCACTGGGAGCGGCATCCCCAAAACCCCATTTATCGCGACCATTGGGTCGAAGACATGATGGTGCTCAAGCACGAAGGCGTCTACTACATGTTCGCCGAAGGTGCCCAAGACCAGGCACACCTGCTGACCTCGCCCGATGGCGTGCGGTGGCGCCGCGAAGGACCACTCGATGTGCGGCTGAACAACGGCGACCCCATTCCCCCCGGCCCCTATGGAACCCCGTTCGCCATGGTGAAAGACGGGGTGTGGCACCTGTTTTACGAACGCCGCGACGCCGGCATTTGGTTGGCCACCAGCAAAGACCGCAAGGTGTGGACCAACGTGCAAGACGAACCGGTGCTCAAGCCGGGTCCGCAAGGGTATGACAAACTGATGATCGCTTTGAACCAGGTGATCCAGCGAAACGGCCGGTATTACGCCCTGCTGCACGGCACCGGCAGCGAAACCTTGCCACGGCTGTGGGCCACCGGCGTGGCCGTTTCCGACGATTTGATCCACTGGACCAAGTATCCCGGCAACCCGCTGTTTCCCGTCGAGCAAGACAAGTCGAGCGGGGTGTGGGTGCCCGACGGCGACCGCTTTCGCCTCTACACCATGCACAATGAAGTGCACCTGCATCTGCCGGGCAAGTAAACCTGCCAGCGGGCCAACCTATTTGAAATAGCCCAGCCGCGTCATGCGGTCGAAGATTCGCGCCGCCAGCAGCGAGGCCGTGGCGCCGCCGCTGCCGCCGTGTTCCAGTGCCACCACCACCACCACGGTCGGCTTTTCGGCCGGGGCGTATCCGGCAAACCAGGCGTGAGAGGGCACGTTGGGTCCGGCCTCGGCCGTGCCGGTCTTGCCGGCCACGCGAACCGGCAGATCTCCCAGGGCGGCGTACGCCGTGCCGCGAGGGTGGGCCACGGCGGCCTCCAGGCCTTGCCGCAATGCGGTGAGCGTTTCCTCTCGCAAACCCGCAATCGGCACGGAATCGGGTTCCTGGTCGGGGAAGAATTCGGAGTCGTCATCGGTCAGGCGATGCGCAAGGCCCACCCGCGCGACAACGTGCGGGGTGACTCGCCTGCCGCCGTTGGCAATGGCGGCCGTCATGGTGGCCACTTGCAGCGGCGTGGCCGTGAGCGCGGCCTGGCCAATGGCCAGGCCCAGCGTGTCGCCGTCGCGCCACGGATTCTGGGGCGTGGCGGCGCGGGGGTCGGGCAGGTTGGCCGCGGCTTCGCCGGGAAGGTCGATGCCGGTGAGGCCGCCGTAGCCCAAGTGCCTTGCCCACAAGGTCAGGGCTTCGGGACCCACGCGCTGCGCGGTGCGAAAGAAGTACACGTTGCAGCTTTCGGCCAGCGCGGCGTCGAGGGCCATTTCGCCATGTCCCACGCCGCGCTGCACGAAGATCGCGCAGCGATGGCCTCCGGCATGATGCAGAAAGCCCTGGCAGTAAAAATGTTCTTCGGGCTCGAGCACGCCCCGTTCGATCGCCGCGGCGGCCGTCACCATTTTGAACACCGAGCCAGGCGGCAACGCCATTTGGGTAAAGCGGCAGAACAGCGGATGGTCGGGGGCGGAAAGCAGCGGATCGATTTCGGCGACGTCGCCGCGCAAGAACAGGCCAGGATCGAAGGTGGGAGCCGAAGCGGCGGCGAGAATGTCGCCTCGCTGGGCGTCCATCACCAGCACCGCCCCGCCTGCCTGCTGCGATCGCGCGTCGCGCGAGAATTGGCGGTTGCGCTCGATGGCGCTGGCGAGCAGGGTTTCGGCCGTGTGTTGCAGCGCGGGGTCGAGGGTCAGCACGACGTCGCCCCCTGGCTGCGGCGGCGCCACGAGTTCTTGCCCCACCAGTTCGCCGCTGCGATTGGAAAACCGCCGCTCGCTGCCGGGCGTGCCGGCGAGCACGTGTTCGTAAAAGGCCTCGATACCCTGTTTGCCTGTCTCTTGAACGCTTTCGCCGGCACGATTGGTTGTCGCGCTGCTCGGGCCCGGCGAACCCAGGTAGCCAACCACGTGAGCGGCCAGGGTGCCGTGAGGATAACTGCGGCGGGTGCGAGTGATCACGCGTACGTGCGCGTACAGATCGGGGCGACTCTCGATGGCGGCCGCCGCGTCGAGCGGCAACTCGTCGGCCAACACGTGGTAATCCAACTCCTCGGCAATCACAATCTGCGGCGGTAAACCGGCGGCGCGGGGCGCAAGCCAGTCTTCCAGGCGATGCCACGCGCGCATCGCCCACGAATCGCCAGCGGCCCGTTCGCTTGTTTCGGCAGTTTGCCGCGCAAATTTCTGTTGGCGGCGCTGGTTGACGGTGGCCGCCATCGCCTGAACCTGACGCGTGATCCGCAGCCGGCGAGACGACCAGGTTTCTTCAGATACGCGACAAAGTTGGCACAGCCGCGCGTGCAGCGATTCCAGTTCCACGCGCAACGCGCGCTCGACGGCGGCAACCTTCTCGGGCGAGTTGCGATCGGCTCGCGGCAAGCGACTGCGCGCCTGGCGACGCAGCCATGGTTCGTCGGGCGGAAGCTGCAGGTAGCGATAGTGCATCGCCAGGGCAGCCGCCGGCTTGTCGAACGCCAGCACCGTTCCGTCGCGGGCGAGGATTCGTCCACGGGCGGCCGGCAGCGTTTCGCGCGTGGTGAGCGGTTGAACGGCGGCCAGGCGATAGGCGCTGCCCGAGGTGGCTTCGAGTTGAATCAATCGCACGAATACTGCCGACAAGGCCAGGCCAAACAGGCAGAGCAACAACCGTACCCGGCCAGGGAAAGCGAGTCCCAGCGCGGGGCGGCCAGCCTCGGGCATGGCGCTCGACCATTCCCAAGCAGAAGCCACCTCGGCGTTGGATGGAGACGACAACGACGTCATGCGCTTGGTTTGCGGAATACGACGGGAAGCATCAACCTGTCCCCCAGGCGGCCGGTTCGTCGGGCCCGAAGATGGCGATGGCAGCGCGGACCACGAACACCATGCCCGCCGCGATCAGCGCCGAGTAGACGCCGGTTGCCCACCACGTGCTCCAAAATGTTTCGCCCACCACGGCCGCGGCCAACACCGCGCGGGCCGCGGCTTCGGCCAAGGTCATGACCAGCACGGCGAGGCTCGCAGACGCCATGGTAAGCCAGCCCGGCAGGGGCGCCGGGGGCCGCGCGCGAAGGATGCCATAGGCCACCAGCAGGTAGGCGGCGGCGGCCACGCCCAAGCGTCCGCCGCTGGCGAGATCGGCCGCCAGCCCCCACAACGTGGCGGCAACCAGGCTGCGTTCGTCGCGAAACATCAGCATCCACGCCGCGGCGGCGGCAGCCAGCAGGTTGGGCGTGGCATCGCCCACGGCCATGGCAGGCGCCAGGGCCCACTGCGCGGCGCTGATCAAATACAAAGCGATGACGAGGAGAAAGTAGTCCATGTTTTCGTTTACCCCAGCGCCCAGCAGGTGGTTCAGTTTGCCAGCCGGTCGTCGTGATCCACGTTGGGCGATACCACGCGGCGAACCACTGCCAGAGGGCAAAACTGATTGCTCGCCGCCGGCTGCATCCAGATTTCCCAGTGGGGCTGCCCGGGCACATCGCGGACGGCAACCACGTTTCCATACCACAGGGCTTGTTCATCGGGCGATTCTTCCACGGCGGTGAACACCCAATCGCCGGCGGCCACCGGCGCGTTCAGATCGACCAGCTTGATCTGGCAGCGGGGGCCGCCCGAGCCTTCCAACACGCCCCGGGCAATGAGCCGCAGTTCGCCGTCGCGATACGTTCCCAGGCTCACCACGTCGCGGTAGTTGGGAGAGCGAACCGGCAGGAACGTGCTGGTGCGTTCGCCCACCTCGAGCAACTTGCCGCGCACTTGCATGCCGGCCGCCACCAGCATGCCGGGCGAAACGCCCACGCGGCTGCCCACGTCGAGCACGCGTTCTGCCGTTTCCACCACGTAGTCGCCGGCCACCACGCGGTCGTCCGTTTGGATGTCGAGCAAGCCGTATTGCTCCAGCAGGGTTTGGGGTGGTAATCCCAGGATCCGGGTTGGCACCAGTTCTTCTTGCACCAGGGCGGGGGTTGCAGGGGCCGCGGTTTGCATCGCTTCCAGCCGGCTGGCCAGCAGGGCCACGCGGGCTTGCAGTTCGTTGCGCTGCTGCCGGAGCTGGGCCAGTTCTTCGGTTTGCTGGACAGCGGTCGCCGCGTGCTGCCGCCACTGCGTAAGCCAGGCCAGGTTTTGGCCGGTCCAGGCGCGGGCGGCGCCGCACACGTTCAAGCCGGGCTGCAGGCTGGTGTGCCAGAGTTGTCGCAGCGAGTGCGACATGCCTGGGGGCAGCATCGCCAGGGCGGCGGCGGCCAGCAGTCCGCAGGCCAGCACGTAGTTTTGCAGGGCAATGGCGGCGGCGCGCGGCGAGTCAGGTTTCGTCATCGCTCGACTCCAGGTTGCTGCGCCAACGGGGAAGGTTCTGCAAACAACGAATCGCCCCGGCAATGACCGCTTCGGCCGGGTCGGGGGTTACCCGGGCGGGAATCCCCGTCCGCTCGGTCAGATAACGATCGAGTCCGCGCAGCAGGGCGCCTCCACCCGCCAGCACCAATCCGTGGTCGACCAGGTCGGCGGCGAGTTCGGCCGTGCAGGCATCGACCGTGCGGCGAACCGCCTCGACGATCTGGTCCAGCGGTTCTTGGAGGGCTTCGCGAATCTCCTCGCTGGTCACGGTGGCCTTGCGGGGCAAGCCGGCCACGGTGTCCAGCCCTCGCACGACGGCGGTGAGCTCTTCATCCAGGGGCCACGCGCTGCCGATTTCGATTTTGAGTTGTTCGGCCGCGGCCGGTCCCACGTTCAGGCTGTAGTGGCGGCGAAGATAATCGACGATCCCCTGGTCCATGGCTTCGCCGCCCACGCGAATGGACTGGCAGGCGGCCACGTCGCCCAGCGTGATCACGGCCACCTCGGTGGTTCCGCCGCCGATGTTGCAGATCAGGTTGGCAACCGGTTCGGCCACCGGCAATCCGGCGCCGATGGCGGCTGCCTTGGCGGCGGGCACCAGCAACACCTGTCCGGCCCCGGCCCGGAGCGCGCTGTTGAACAGGGCCCGCTTTTCCACGGGCGTGAGCGAAGCCGGCGCGCCGACCAGCAACCGGGGACGCGCGGCAAACCGCCGCGGCCGCAGCTTGAACAGGAAGTAGCGGAGCATGGCTTCGCAGGCTTCGAAGTCGGCCACCACGCCTTGCCGCAGCGGTTGCACCACGGTGATGTTGTCGGGCGTGCGACCTTGCATTTGCCGGGCAAGGTGCCCCACGGCGCAGCGCCCGGAAAGCGCGCGGCGGCTTTCGGTTTCTACCGCCACCACCGAGGGCTCGTTCAACAGCACCCCTTGGCCCGGCGAGCCAATCAAGGTGTTGGCCGTGCCGAGGTCGACGGCGAAATCGACCGTGGTGGTGAAGAAGCGTGACAGCATCCATGCTCTCGCAATAGGTTGTTCGCAAAGGGGCACGATCAGACGCGGGGGAAGTGCATGCGACGTGCCGCTCGGCGAATACGCCGACCATCGAACGCTACAAGCTAACTCAAACCGCCCCGCCGATGAAGGCCAGCTTGGCATTGCGGTTCGACCTGGCATTGCTAGCACAACGCGCGGTTCGCAAAATTTGCGGACCCTCAGAGCACCACCTAGACTGGTGCAGGGCCGCGGGCCGCACGCACGATACCCGCGCCACGCGCGGCAACGACCGGCGGGTGAATGCCGCGCCCCCGCGATTCACAACCCATTCTTCCCTCCAGGGAACTCGGCCATGAAATGCACCCTTGAGCGGGCCATGCTCGCATTGCTACTGCTGTTTGCCGCCGCCGCTGCCAGGGCGGACGAACGCCACGCGCAAACCGCGTCAGCCCGACCGAACATCGTGCTGATCATTTCCGACGACCAGGGCTGGAACGACATTGGCTACCATGGGTCGGAAGTACTCACTCCGCAACTCGATCGCCTGGCGGCCGGCGGCGTGCGGCTGGATCGCCATTATGTGTTCCCCACGTGTTCGCCCACCCGGGCCGCCCTGCTCACGGGCCGTTATCCTAGCCGCTATGGCATTCTCGGCCCCATTGGCGGGCGCAGCGAGCTGGCCATCCCCAAGGAAACCGTCACGCTGGCTTCCATCCTCCAGAAAAGCGGTTACGACACCGCCATTTGCGGCAAATGGCACTTGGGGTTGCGGCCCGAGGTCGGCCCCCGACAGTACGGCTTTTCGCAATCCTACGGTTATTTGCATGGCCAGCTCGATCAATACAAGCACATTTACAAGAACGGCGACCGCACCTGGCACCGCAACGATGAATTCATCGACGAAGAAGGGCACGCCACCGACTTGATCGCCGCCGATGCCGTGCGGGTGATCGAAACCCGCCGCGACCGCCCCTTCTTTCTCTGGGTGGCGTTCAGCGTGCCCCATTATCCGGTGCAGGAAGAACAGCACTGGAAGGACAAATACCAGGGCAAGATCGAGAACGCGTCGCGCCGCGATTACGCGGCCAGCATCACGCACATGGACGACGCCATCGGCAAGATTGTGGCCGCCCTCGATCGCACCGGCCAGCGGGAGAATACGCTGTTGGTGTTCACCAGCGACAACGGCGGCCAGCAAAGCTGGAATTCCACCACCGACTACGAGGGAAAACTGGGCCCCAACCCCGTGCTCGGAAACAACGAACCCCTGCGGGGCTGGAAGGGCAGCCTGTACGAAGGCGGGGTTCGCGTGCCTGCGTTTGCCTCTTGGCCGGGCAAGCTCAAGCCGGGCAAGCTCGCCGCGCCGATCGGCACCGTCGACTGGTTGCCCACCTTCCTCCATTTGGCCGGAATTCCCACCGAGAAGGAATGGCAACTCGATGGGCAGAACGTATGGCCCCTGGTCGCGGGCCAACGCTCCGGCCATGCCGAGCCGCGCACGCTCTATTGGAAGGTGCCCGGCCGCCAAGGCGTGCTTCAGGGCGATTGGAAACTGATCGTTCCCCGCGACAACCCCGACAAGGTGGAACTGTTCCACCTGGGCGAAGACCCGCTGGAAAAAAACGATCGGGCGAAAGATCAGCCCCAGCGGGTGGCCCAACTCCGCACCCAACTGCAATCGATCGCGGCTCAGGATAAGTAAGCATTGGCCGGCGGCGTTATTTACGCGGTCGCGGCTTCCGGCAGCGAAACGTCGCCGTCTTCACCCTCAAATCGGGCGATGACGGCGCAGCCAACCGCATCGCTCCAAACGTTGACCACGGTTCGCATCATGTCCAGCACGCGATCGACGGCGATGATCAAGCCCTGGGTTTCGATCGGCAGGCCCACCGCCTGCAAAATCACCAGCATCATCACCAGGCCCGCTTGCGGAATGCCCGCCGCGCCAATGCTGGCGAGCAAGGCCGTGTAGGCCACGATGACCTGTTGGGCCAGGCTCAATTCCACGCCGGTCCATTGGGCAATGAACAGCACCGCCACGGCTTCATACAGCGCGGTGCCGTCCATGTTGATGGTGGCGCCCAGCGGCAGCACAAAACTGCTTACGCGGTTGCTGATGCCCGCCCTCTGTTCCACGCAGGTGAGCGTGACCGGCAGCGTGGCGTTGCTGGACGACGAACTGAAGCCGGTGAGCAAAGCCGGGCTGAGCGCCTTGGCGTACTCCCAGGGGCTGCGTTTGGCCACGAACTTGATGATCAGCGGCAGGACCACGGCTCCGTGAAACGTGAGCGCCAGCGCCACCGTGAGCATGTACATGCCCAAGCGGCCAAAGATGCTGATCCCCTGCGTGGCGGTGGCAAACAGCATCAAGAAGAACACGCCGTAAGGGGCCAGGCGAATGATGAACATGGTCATTCGCATCATCACTTCGAAGCCGGTCTGGGCCAGGTCGCGCACGGTTTCGGTCGCTTTGCCGCCGGCCGTCAGGGCGAACATGGCGAACAGCAGCGAGAAGGAAATGATCGAGAGAAACTCGCTGCTGGCGATCGCGGCGATGGGATTGGCCGGGATCAGGTTTTCCACCTGCTCGAACAAAATGGTTCCCAGTTGTTTGCCTTCTTCGCTGCTCGACTGCGGGGCCGCGGTGGGGGCGTCGGCCGCCGCGCCGGGCCGAATGATATTGACCATCAACAGCCCCGTCACAATCGCCAGGGTGCTGGTGATCATGTAGTACAGGAAGGTGCGGCCGAACATTTTGCCCAACCGCTCGGCGTCGCCCAGCCCCATCACGCCGCTGATCAGCGACACAATGATCAGCGGCACCGACACCATTTGCAGCATCCGCAGGAACAGTCCCCCCAGCATCCGCGCCCGATCGCCAATCGATCGCGCCCAACTCCGCCCATATCTTTGAAACAAGACATAGGCCTCGGGCGATTTCTTCTTCAACTCGTCGATGCTGGGCGCGGTGATGGTGCGCGTGACCTCAACTTGCGCGGCCGGCGCTGCGCCGCCCGGCGCCTCGGGCCAAGAGAACTTTTCGATGTCGGCCGGCTTGTCGAGCACGCCCACGAAGATGCGTTCGGCCTGGAATTGCTGCGGCGTATCGGGCGCGGCGCGAAAGATGACCATCTGGATGCGGTCGGGCCGGTCGAGCACCCACAGCGTGCCCTGCGCAACGTCGACGGGCGCGCTCATGCCGTAGGGCTGGAGCGTGCCTTCGGGGAAGTCGATTTCCGCCTGGTGGCTGCCCACCGATAAATTCAAGACTACGCCAATCGTTGCTCCGATGAGCATCGCGATCAAAATCTGCCAGTGCAGCGCTAGCCGAGGCATGCGCACTCCCCTCGTGGTTGCTCGCGGATAGAAGCCGCCCGAACTGGCTCGACGTTCGTCCACGCGATAATCGTTCGCCCTGTGGCATCAGGCCGAAGTGTATCGGGCAGAGCAGGCGGGGGTCAATTCACCACCGCCAACCGCCTTGCATGAAGGAGAAGTGATTCGCTTCGCGAAGGAGTGCCTGGTTTGGACGCGACACCGCGCCGTCCCGCTACGCAGAAACCATCCGCAGCGGGAAAACTTCCACGTCCACGCCAGGGCTAAACACCACGTGCTGCGGAGCAGGCAGCGGCCCGAAGCCAGTCGCCGCGGTCAGCGTTTCTTCCAGGTGCATCAGCCGCGCTTGCCGCAGCGCATAGGGAACATGATGCACCTGGCCCCGCTGCAATCCGCGCGGGCTTGCCGCGAACAGCAGGTACCGCTCCACCAGAAAGAACTCCAGGCTGCCCGGCTGCGGCAGCGGGAGTTCGCCGCCAATCTCGATTTCGACATGGCAAAACGGAGGCCTCGCTTCGCGCGCAGCATCGCCCGGCACAATCACCGGCGACGGCCGCGCCGAGTGCGGATTGTTGGTTCGTCCGAGCACGCGCTCGCTGCGATAAGTTCGGTGCGTTGCCTGGCGAACGATCTCCATCCGCGCCAGCCAGTACGGCAAATGCCAGCGCCGGCGGGCGATCCACACCGCGAGCGCCTTGGCGGCTTCCAACGAAAAGAAGTACACGCCCGGCTCGCCCCGGCAGCGCACGCAAGTGCGCACGTTCGTTTCTGGAAAGGTCGACACGCCCGGCACCGCCGGAAACCACCACGGCCGCACGCCGCTCATCTGGAAGGGAACCAATCCCAGCCATGCCTCGCCCTCGAAAGTATCGGCTTCCAACCCGGCGGGCAGGTGGGCCGCAATCTCCGCTGCCGGCACGCGCCAATGCACAAACAGCAAATCGCTCCAGCGTTGATAGCCCGCGGCGCGTCCCGCGGGCCGGGCGCGCAGCGCTAGTTGGGCGGCGGGAGAACCTTCGGGCGGCAGATCGGCAAGGCTCATGGCGGGCTGCTTTCGCGGATGCAGGGGGCCAGGTTGCGGTAACGGCAATTCACACGAGAGTCGGCCAAGCGGCATGGCAGTCTTCGCATGTGCTCATGGCGCGCAGCGAGTCCGAGTTTCGTCGAGCATGCAGGATGTCTTGGTGCTGCGGTCATTCTGCCACTAGAATACAAACCGTTCCGGCATGGCCCGAAGCAACCATCATTGCGGCAACGTTTCCTCCTGTTGGAGTTCACTCAAATGGCAACGCGCACAGCAACCACGGCGGGATCGACCTCCACCCAGGCGACAACCCGGCGACGTTTCTTACAACAAGCCGCGGTGGCAGGCGGCGCCGCCCTGGCGGCCCCGGCCGTTCACCTCGCGGCTCCGGCGATTGTTCGCGGCCGCAATCTCAACGAAAAGCTGAAGATTGCCTTGATTGGCGTGGGAGGCCGCGGGGCCGCCAACGCCCGCGGCGTGGCTTCCGAAAACATTGTGGCCCTGTGCGATGTTTCTTCCGTCAATCTGGCGCAGGCGGCCGAAACCTACAAGTCGGCGCGAACGGCCAACGATTTCCGCATGCTGTACGATCACGCCAACGAATTCGACGCCGTGGTGGTCAGCACCTGCGAACACACGCACGCCTTTGCCACGCTGCCGGCCCTGCAGTTGGGCAAGCACGTGTACTGCGAAAAACCGCTCACGCATGGAATTTGGGAAGCCCGCGTGATTCGCGAAGCCGCCGCCAAGGCCAAGGTGGCCACGCAAATGGGCACGCAAATTCACGCCGGCAACAACTACCGTCGGGTGGTGGAACTGATTCAAACCGGCGCCATCGGCGACGTGCACGAAGCCCACGTGTGGGTGTCGCGCGCCTGGGGATGGCAGGGGAGCGAAGCCGAAGCCAAGGCGAACAACGACATCGTGCTGCTGCAGGATCGGCCCGCCGCCGAGGAAAAGCCGCCCGCCAACCTGAACTGGGACCTGTGGCTCGGCCCCGCGCCGTATCGACCTTTCCACAGCACCTACGTGCCGGGCCCCAAATGGTATCGCTGGTGGGATTTCGGCAGCGGCACCATGAGCGACCTGGGCAGCCACTTCAACGACCTACCGTTCTGGGCGCTCAAGCTGCAAACGCCGCGCTATATCGAAGCCGAAGGCCCTCCGCCGCATCCTGAGCTCGCGCCGGCTTCCATGCAGGCCCGCTACGAGTACGAAGCCCGCGAAGGCATGCCCGCGGTCACCCTCACCTGGTACCAGGGCGTGAACAAACCTCGCCTTTGGACCGAAGGCGCCATTCCCCAGTGGGCCAACGGCATGCTGTTCGTCGGCAGCAAAGGCATGCTGCTCTCCGACTACGGCAAACACGTGCTGCTGCCGGAAAAGCAATTCGAAGGTTTCCAAAAGCCCGAACCGTTCATTCCCGATTCCATCGGCCACCACGCGGAGTGGATTCACGCCTGCAAGACCGGCGCGCCCACCACCTGCAACTTCGAATACGCCGGTTTGCTGACCGAAGCCAACCACCTGGGCAACGTGGCCTATCGCCTTGGCAAACGATTGACGTGGAATGCCAAGGAACTGAGGGCGGAAGGCACTCCTGAGGCCGATCCGCTGATTCGCCGCGAGTACCGCTCCGGCTGGCGGCTGGCCTGAACGGGGCCTGCCGTAGCCCGGTATTGCAGAAGCGCTCTTCGCGCGCGGGGGAGTGCGCCGTTTACTGTCGTGTTTCGCGAAGCAACCCCGTTCCTTCCTCACTCTGGAAAAATCGGCCCCCTGTTATGATCGACCTCCAACGCATCTTGTTGCCGACCGACTTCAGCGACAACGCCGCCGAAGCGCAGAAGTACGCTTGCGAGTTTGCCGACCGGTTCGGGTCGGAGCTTCACCTGTTGCACGTTTTGGAAGTCCACGTCGATCCCACGCCGCAGTTTGGCATGGGGCTGGCCTTGCCGTCGCACATGGAAGAATCGACCAAGGCCGCCGAGAACCAACTGGCCGCGTTGCTCCCAGCCGCATGGGCCAGCATGCACGAGGTGGTGCGGGCGACCATGCACGGCTCGCCCTTTGTCGAGATCGTGCGTTACGCCCGGCAACAGAACATCGACCTGATCGTGATGGGCACGCACGGCAGAACCGGTCTGGCCCACGTGCTCACCGGCAGCGTGGCCGAACGCGTGGTCCGCAAGGCGCCCTGCCCCGTGTTGACGGTGCGGCCCGAAGGGCACCAGTTTGTGATGCCCTGAGGCACGCACCGCCACAGGCGTCCTGGTCATGAAAAACATCAAAGGCTTCCGGCTGTATGTCGAAACCAGCGCTGCCGACACGCGGCGGCGGCTCAAGGGACACGGCTTTGGCGTTCGTAAGATTGAGAGCGCCGGCAAAGGCCGCGCGCTGATCATCCACACCGCCACCGGCGACCACTTTCGCGATTTGAAGATGCTGTTCGCCGACGTGCTGAGCCCCGACACCGAAGAACCCGAGTAATTTTGGGGCGTAATGCACGATCCCCCGCCGCTTGCGGCCCCCGCTCACGCCTGCGGACCGTAAAAGGCGGCCACTTTCAGGCCGCAGTCGTGGCGAACCTGTTCGGCAATGGCATCGACTTCGGACTTGTCGAGCGGAGTGACGTAGCTTTCGGCGGGCGTGCGGGCCACGGTGTAAACCTGCACCAGCTTGATCTGCCCTCCGGCGGCTGCCATCTCGTTCAACCGCTGGCAATAGGCCGCTATTTCGTCGTGGCCGGGGGGTTCGCCGGCCACGCGCATGAACAGCGACTGGATGACGATCGGCCGCACCTGGGCCGCGGCGGCAATGTTGTCCAGCACTTGTCGGAAGGGGATCTTGGTGCGCTCGATTTGCTGGTAGTAGCTTTCGGTTCCCGCGTCGAGCTTGGCCCAAATCTCGCCGCAGTTGGCATCGAGCACCGCCAGCCCCGCCTGGACGTGCGGCCGGTGAAACATGCTGGCGTTGGTGATCAGCACCATTTTGATGGGCTCGGCGTTTTGCAGGTGCGCGGCGTGCCGGGCTTCCAGCCGCCGTTTTACTTCGGCGCAGGCCGAAACCACCTCGGCAAAGTTGCGATGCGTGGTGGGCTCGCCGTCGCCGCTAAAGGCAATGTCGTTCACTCGCCGCAAGTGCTCCGGCGTGCCGGCGAATTTTGGCAACGCATAAATCCGCCCGCTCAACGCGGCGTCGAGCACCATTTCCAATTCGGCCAGCAACGCCTCGGTTTCGACAAACAAGGTCTCGGATTCGGTGCGGCGATTCACCTGGCAATAAATGCAGTCGAAGTTGCACACCTTGTCGGGGTTGAGATTCACCCCGATCGACAGACCTTGCGAACGCCGGCTCAGCACCGGATACACCAAGCGAAAATCCTCGAATTGCCGCTCGTGGCGCGCGTGCAACGGATGCCAGGCAGCACCGGCCTGTGGCTCGCTTGAGCGCGGCGCCGCGCCATCTGTGGAATGCGGGTCGCCGGAACCTGGTTCGCGGGGATCTCGCGCCTTGCTCGCAATGAAGTCGTTGTTGGCGGCCACGTGGGAATGGTTGGGGTGAAGGTGATGAACGGCAGGCGACTGGGCAATGGGGCGATTCGTTGCCGGCCGCGCGTTACGACGCGTCGTATTCGAAATCGGTTTGGGCAGCGGCCTGGGCGAGCGCGTCGTGATCGGTCAGGTCCAACCGCAACGGAGTCATCGACACGAAGCCCTGCTCCATCGCCCAGCGGTCGGACCCTTCCTCGGTTTCTTCAATCGGAGTCACCGTGAACCAAAAAAGTTCGCGGCCGCGTGGGTCGTGGCCCGGAACCACATGGCCATCATACTTGCGCACCGATTGATGGGTCCACCGGATGCCCCGGGGATGCTTGGGAAAGTTGACGTTCACCAGCGGCAGTCGCGGCTCTTTCAACAAGATGGACAGCACCCGCTGCACGTACGGTTCGAGCCGGGTGAAGTCGGGCTCGTCGCGATCGCCCACGGGCGTGCTCAGCGCGATCCCCTGGATGTTGAGCAGGCAGGCTTGCTTGGCGGCGGCCAGGGTGCCCGAATGCCAAATGCCGTTGCCCAAATTCGGTCCCAGGTTGATTCCCGAGAGGACCACGTCCACTTTATCCCAGTGATGGCAACCCAGCGCCACGCAATCGGCCGGCGTGCCGTTCACCCGATACGCCTCGAAGGGCAATCGCGGCGTGCGGCGGTAAGTTAGCGGCCGCGAATGGGTAACGGCGTGACCCATCGAAGATTGTTCCACGTCGGGGGCCACCACCCGCACCTGGCCCAGCCGGCTCGCGGCCTGGGCCAGCGCCGCCAAACCAGGGCTGTAAATGCCATCGTCGTTGGTTACCAAAATTCGCATGGGGAAGCTTCTCCGCGGCACTTGGGTACGCCGTTTGCCAACAGCTTGTGGGGCGCGGTTACCAAACGGCTTGCCACTGGTTCGAACGGAGAATTCTATTCATGCGCGTGATCCTGGTGCACAACCCCTCGGCCGGATGCAGCGATCACGACGACCGCGAATTGGTGGCGGCGATCGAGGACGCGGGGCATCGCGTGAAATACTGCTCCACCGACGACGACGGCTGGGAACGGTGCCTGCAAGAAAAGTGCGACCTGATCTGCGCCGCCGGCGGCGACGGAACCGTGGATAAAGTGGCGACCCGCCTGGCAGGGCACGCGCCACCCCTGGCCGTGATCCCCCTGGGAACCGCCAACAATATCGCCCGATCGCTGGGATACTCCGACGATCCGCGGACTTGCGTTGCGGGCTGGCAACATGGTCGCCTGAAGCCGTACGACGTGGGCGTGATTCGCGGTCCGTTCGACGAATTGCGATTTGTGGAATGCGCCGGGGTGGGCCTGTTTCCCCAACTCATGCCCATTCTCGCGGCCCTGCACGAAGACGAATCGTTTGCCAACGAAGAAGAGAAGATGGCGCACGAGCTCAAATCGCTGCGAGGGCTGCTCACGCGCTGCCACGCCCGACCCTGGACACTTAAGCTCGACGGCCGAGATGTCTCGGGCGAGTTCCTGATGGTGGAAGTGATGAACATCGGGCGGCTCGGGCCGGGCTTGCACCTTGCCCCGGGCGCCGACCCGGGCGACGGCTACTTCGACGTGGTCACCGTAACCGGTGACGAGCAACCGCTGCTGGAACAATACCTGGAAGCATGCCAGCACGATCGCGAAACGCTGCCGGGGTTCACCACCCGCCGCGCCCGGCGCGTGCAGATTGAATGGGAAGGCTCCGAAGGCCACGCCGACAGCGAGCTTTGGGCGCAGGGCAATCGCATCTTCGCTAGCGTGAAAACGGCCGACTATCCGCCGCCCGTCATGCTCGATATTCAACTGATGCCCGGCGCGCTTCAATTCTTGTGGCCGCCTCGGCGCGAGGCGCCATGATGGTAGCCGTCGGCGACCGAGCGCCGCTGGCTGCCGCTCACCTTTTCGGACAACTTTGTTGGGTTCCACTCCCATGGGGGACCGAAAATTGACGTTGTTGGCCTCGCGCGCGGTTGCCATACTCCGCCGCTGGCGCAACAGGCCAACGTGGGGAGCGTGCGCGCCCGGGTTCGAGTCGCGAAAGCAGTTCTACCGTTCGCGGCTGGTGCTGAGCCATGGGTAACTCCCAGGCGAAAGGCCAGCAAGTCGCCTTTCAGGACCAGCCGTTTCGAGAAATACCATGCGCCTGATTTTGCTCGTACGCACTCTGCTGGCAGGGGCGGTCCTGGTTTCGCCAGGCGTCGCTCGCGATCTGCCTGTAGAACGAGACAGCACGTCGGCACGAGAGGGTGCTGCCGATCGCGATCGCGTCGCGCCGGCAGATGAATCGCCAGCGCCGCCCCGTCCTTCGCGTTCTTCCCCAGGCACGCGATCGTATCGCGACGAGCCTTCCCCGTCGCCGCGCGGCACTGCCACGACAAGGCCGCCCTTGCAGGTGGCGATGCTCGACCCCAATATCGACCTGGCCGATCGCGACCTGGAGCAGGCCGCCGAGTCCTTCGATCCGTTCACGCCGTACGGAGAGGAACCGCCGCTAGCGATGGCAGCGGCGCGACCTCAAACCCCGTTTCAAGCGGCCAGCCTTTCGGTGACGCGGATCATCGACGATTCGTTCAGCATTACCGACATCGACACGTCGTCCACGTGGGCGTTTCCCCTTTCGGAGAAAACGCCGCTGGTGCTGACGCCCGGCTTTGGCGTCCATTTTTTTTCGACCGGCGACGCCCCCGGCATCCCCACCTTGCCCAACCAGGTTTACGACTTCTACATGGACGTTCGCCTGCTCTATCGCCATAGCGAGCGTTGGACCCTCGATCTGGCGGTGACCCCAGGCTGGTACAGCGATCTGGAAAACAACAGTTCCGACGCCCTGCGGATTGGCGCGCGGGCTCTGAGCATTGCCACCTGGTCGCCCACCTTGAAGGTGATTGGCGGGATTGTCTATCTGGATCGCGACGATTTTCCCTTCGTGCCGGGCGCAGGGCTGATTTGGACACCCAACGAAGACGTGGAAATCATGGCGGCCTTTCCCAAACCCAAGGCGGCCTACCGGATCGACGTGGGCCCCGACTGGAGCCGCTGGGTTTACCTGGCAGGCGAATTTGGCGGCGGCGCCTGGGCGGCCAACACCCCCGCCACCCCCGACGTGATCAGCTACAGCGACCTCCGGCTCATTCTCGGCATGGAACAGCGGGCCACGGACGGGCCGACGTTCCGGGTCGAGGCCGGCTACGTGTTTGCCCGCCGCGTGGAATTCAGCAGCGGCGCGCCCAACTTCGATCCCGGCGACGCATTCATGATTCGCGGCGCCTTGGCGTTCTGACCGGCCGCGACGTTTCCCTGCTCATGCGTCGTCCGGCCTGCGCGGCCGGCGACGGCTGAATGCCGCCAGCAGCATCCCCACTCCCATGATTCCCACCGACCAAAAGGCCTCGTACGATCGCTTGCTGTAAGCGTACGACAAACTGCTTTGCAGCAGGGCCACGCACGACAGGCAAAAGATAAACGGAGTGAACGGATAACCGGGCACGCGAAAGCTCGGCGGATCGCCTGTTTCGCATTCCACGCCTCCGGCGGCCGGCGGTTCATCGCGAAGCTTGAACAGCGCCAACCCGACCAGCAGAAAGAAGAACCACACCGCGGGCGTGGTGAAATACACCAGTTGTTCAAAAGCCTGTGCGCCCTCGGCGGCCGAGCCGCGCGGCGCGACGCCCATCAACCGGTTCCACAGCGGCGTGCCGAACAGCACCGACAGGCAGAGCGTGATCGCGCATTGGGCCAGCAGCGACCGCAGCGGCGTATCCCACTGCTCGTTCCACTTGCCCAGCATGGCAAAGGTGCGGTGCTCGCGACCAAAGGCGTAAAAGATGCGCGAGCCGGCGAAGATTTGCCCCGCCACGGCCCCCAGCGCCGAAATGCAGATTAACAGGCTGATGGCCTTGCCGCCGACCGATCCCACCACGCTGGTAAGCGTATTGGCGGCCACGCCCGGTTGTTGCACGCCGGCAAACCCCAGCACCATTAGAAAAGCGGTGTTGGTGAGCAGGTACACCACGGCGACGGCGGTCAAACCTCCGACCAGGGCGGGCAAAATGTTTTTCCGCGGTTGCCTTACTTCCGCCGCCACAAACGCGATCTCGCTCCAGCCACCGTAGGCGAAGAGCACCAGAATCATCGCCAGGCCGAACGATCTGTGGGAATCATCGTCGGCAACCGTTGCTGCCGCGGGCGCGGCCGCGGCAGCTTCCGACAGCCACAGCGCGCCGACCGCCGCCACCACAAACAGCGCGAGCAGTCCGCCCACCTTGGCCACCGTGAGAATATTTTGCGTCCATTTGCCGCGTTTGGCCCCCGCCGCGTTGAGCAACGTTAGCACGACCACGGCCCCGCAGGCGTACAGCGTTTGCGGGTAGCGGGTGAGTTCGTCGAGCGGCAGCAGACGGTTGGCGTAGTTGCCAAAGACGTAAGCCATTGCCCCGATGGAACCTGGCCGGATTACCCAAAATTGCGCCCAGGCGAACAAAAACCCCCAGCCTCCGCCAAACGCCCGATTGAGGTAAACGTAGTCGCCCCCCTCTTCCGGGTATCGGGTAATCAATTCCGTATAGCAAAGGGCACCCGTGAGCGACAGCGCGGCGCCGAGGGTCCACGCCAACAACAACATGCCCGGGCCGGAAACATTGGCGGCAATAATCGGCGTGGTTTCGTAAATGCCCGACCCAATGATGATCCCCACGATGATGCAGACGGAATCAAACAGCGAGAGCTGGCGACGGGGCTGAGCATGGCTGGTCATCGTCGCATCCTGTCGCGATGGGTCCCTGCCCTGCAAGACGGGAGGGTAAAAAAATTTCCCCGGCCCCCCCGCAAACGGGGCGGTCTCCGCGGCCGGTTTGGAGTACGATTCGAGGACGGTTTTCACGAGCCGTCGACACCTGCCAGGATCTCGCTCATCCACGCCAGACGCGGTTTGCTTGGCGAGGCGCGCATGTGTCGGGTACCGTGAAGGGAGGCCATCGTGTAAATCGTGGCCTAGCATAAATTTTGTTGTTCATTATCCCCACCAAAATCCCCCCTGCCCGCCACGCCTGCCCCCCAACGGAACCAACTGCAGCGAAAGCCCGAACGGTTCCCCCCGTCGTTTTCCCCATAAAATGGATGTACGCGCCTTGCCCTGTGCCGGCCGAAGTTGGCCAGAATTGGGCTGGGTTCCGCCAGAATTTTGATTGTCGCTTTGAATAAAATCAACGCCGAGCGCATCGAATTAGTGTTTGTGCCTGCCCCCCACACACCGGGCTTGCCGCCCGATCCCGCCTCGCGTTTGCCTACCCCGCCTTGGAGACTGAAACCATGCCCCAGGTTCGCATGCGGCGTCAAGCGTTCACCGTGGTGGAAACGTTGGTGATGATCGCCATTTTGGCCACGCTGGTCGCCATGCTGATGCCGGCCATTCAGTCGGCCCGAGAATCTGCCCGGCGCGTCAATTGCGCGACGAACATGCGCCAGTTGGGCGACGGTTTTTTGCTGTATGCCGACCGCAACGGAGAACAGCTTCCTCCCTCGGGAGTGCAACCGGGCGAATCGGGTTGGGCCCATAGTTGGGTGGCGCTGATGTATCCCTTTCTCGAGCATCAACTCGATTACGAGGCCCTCGATTTCACGCTGCCTCCCGACAACCGCACGCCAAACGCCTCGGGCCTATCCAACCTGGGCCTTCACCGCGATTTTCGCGCCGCCAACATGGCCTGTCCCACCCGCGGCTTTCGCATGAACGGCTGGCAGGGCGGCGGTCAAGCCATGGATTACGCCGCGGTGGGAGTGGTGGTTACCGACGTCGGACACGTGAATCAACTGCTTTCGACCACGGCCGACCTCGGCGGATCGATTATTGGACCGGCGGATCAGCCCACCGCCGAAAGCTCGGGCATTCGTTCCCGGGTGTCGATCGGCGATGTCTCCGACGGCATGTCGTACACCGCCTTGGCCGGCGAACGGCATATCACGCCCGACAAGCTCGGCACGCCCGAGTTCGATTTCCCGGTGGCCGGCGCCATCAAGGGCGACTATCGCGGCGGCCGCATCCTCAGTTTGGGCCTGGCAGCCCGGCCCGATTATCCCCCGTTGACCGCGGACGCCACCGACATTTCCGGCGATACCGCGTCCATGAACAACTACCACTTCGGCAGTTGGCACCCCGGCGTGACGCAATTTGTGTTCGGCGACACCCGCGTGCGGCCCGTAAAGAATTTCGCCAGCAGCGACGTGCTGCAACGGATGGGCAATCGAGCCGACGGCACCCCCTACAACCTGCCGTAGGTTTGGGCAGGTGCATTCTGCCGAAAGGCACCTCGACCGGCGGCAAAACATTGCGCCGCGAGGCACGCGATGGACTGCGTCCGCCGGCATGCTCCACGCGGCGGACGCGTCACCCCAGCAGGCCGGGGATCAACTTGCCCTCGCGCACGATCATCACGGGGCGGCCCGTCGCCGTGTGGTACTCTTTCTCGAAGTTGATACCCAGGCTGTGGTACAGCGTCGCCGCCACGGCGTCAGGCGTGATGCCGTCGCCGGCCGGGCCGGCGCCGTGTTCGTCGCTGGCGCCAATCACCTGCCCTCCCCGCACGCCGCCGCCGGCCATCAATACGGAGAACGCCCGGGGCCAATGGTCGCGGCCAGCCCTGGCGTTGATCTTGGGCGTACGGCCAAACTCGCCGGTCACCAGCACCGTGGTGCTTTCCAGCAGCCCCTTGGCGTCGAGCGTTTGCAGCAGCGCCGACAGTCCCTGATCGAGCTGCGGGAACAGCGAATCGCGGGTGGAGCGGAAGTTATTGGAATGCGTGTCCCAGCCGCTGAACGAAACCGTGGCAAACTTCACGCCGGCCTCGATCAACCGCGAAGCCAACAGGCAGCTTTGCCCAAACCGCGTGTCGCCAAACGCGGCCGCAATTTCCGGGTTTTCCAAGCTGGTGTCGAAGGCTTCGCGGGCTTTGGAAGAACTGATCACGGCATACGCCTGCTGGTCGAATCGATCGAGCCCCGCGACCAGGCCGCTGCTCGCTTCAATCTCCTTGAAAGCGGTGTCGACCCGGTCGAGCAATCGCTGCCGCTCTTCGAACTGCTCCACCGTGAGACCGCCGCTGAGGGTGATTCCGCGCACCGAGAACGGCATCCGGGGCTTGGGCACCTCGCCCGTGGCCAGCGGGGCATAGCGCACCCCCAGGTAGCCCGCCTGCTGCGGCGTGTTGGGAATGGCCACGAAGTGCGGCAGGTCGGCCGCGCCGGTCAATTCTTTGCTCACGACCGCGCCGTAGCCCGGAAAGATCAGCGACGGGATCGGACGATTGCCGGTGCTGAGGTAACTGGTGCCCAGTTCGTGCCCCGCCAGGGTATGCGACACGCCGCGCAAAATGGCGTACTTGTCGGCGCACTGCGCCAAGCGCGGCAAGTGCTCGCAGATTTGCAGGCCGGGCACGTTGGTCGCCACGGGCGAGAACTCGCCGCGGATTTCGGCCGGGGCGTCGGGTTTCATATCGAACGAGTCGAGGTGTGGCGGACCGCCACCCAGCCAGACCACAATGGCCGAACGCGCCGCAGGGCTGCCCGACCCTTGCCCTTCGCTCGCCCGAAGATAATCAGCCAAACCAAAACCGAGAGCCCCCAAGGTTCCAACCTTGAGCGCGTCGCGGCGGGTGACACCATCGCAGAATGGGTGAGCGGACATGGGGGTTGGTTTCCTGTCAGGCTCTGAAGGGTGAGGATCAGAAATACGGTTCGCGGCCTTAAGCTGCTTGGGGATTGAGAGGACGAAGCCGCCAAGGCGGGTCAATGGTTCAGGATAAACTCCTTGGAATTCACCAAGGCCCACAACAGGTCGCGAAGCCCGGTGACGGGATCCGCCGCACGGTCCAGTTGTTCGCGGCCCAGGGCCATTTCCTCCGCGGTGGGCGGTCGGCTGAACGTGCGCAGCCAGGCTTCGCGAACAAGGTCGTCGCGATGCGCTCGTTGCCACTCCGCGCCGCGCTTTCCGAGCGCTTTCAGCCAGCCATCGGCCCGATCCAACAGCGACAGCGTTTCCGCGTCGTTGCGCAGGTAAATCGTTTGCAGCAAACTCGGCTCGTTCGAGCGTTCGCAATCGCACACCACTTCGCGGGCGGGTTTGCCAAACAGCTTGAGCGCGTAACCGCCGGAGGCGCCGCGGCCCGTTTCCGGAAAGCCTATCATCCGCCCACGCACGGCGGCCTCGTCGTCGCGGAGCCGAAGCTGGGTGTCCTCGCCCGCCGAGGCGTACACCAGGGCGTCGTACACCACCTCGGCCGGCAACCGTCGCACGGCCGCGCGGCTAAAGTTGCGTTCGTCGGCGGCATTCGTGGAGTTGGGCCGCCAGCTCAACTGGTACGTGCGGCTCGACGCGATTTCGCGGTGCAGCCACTTGAGATCGAAACCGTGCGCAATGAATTGCTGCGCCAGGTAATCCAGCAGCGGCTCGTTGCTGGCCGGGTTGGCCAGGTTCATGTCGTCGGGCGGATCGATGATGCCCACGCCAAAACAATGAGCCCAAACGCGGTTGACGATCGTGCGGGCAAAATACGGATTATCGGGCTCGGTCAGCCACTCCATCACTGGTTCGCGCGGATCGGTGTAACTTTCGGCAATCACCTCGCTGCCGCCCAATAGCCGCGGCGTGATCACGCGACCGGTCGGATTCTTGTCGGTGGGCCGAGGTTTGCGCCGTCCCCGGCTCCAGTCGGGCACGGCCACTTCACCCCAGGGAATCATCGTTCCCTCGTGAGCCAGGTTGGCAAACCGGCGCTTGTATTCGCCACTGTCCTGGTCGGCCGTCAGACCGAGTTCTTTCTTCAGTTCTTGCACGGCTCCCCGCGAGCCAATCTGACGGTACTGCACGCCATCGAAAAACGCCTGGAAGCCCTGGTAATCCTCCTGCGTCCACTGGTCGTAGGGATGCTTGTGGCACTCGGCGCACTCCAGCCGCACGCCCAAGAACGCATAGCTGAACCGCAAGGTTTGCGGGGGCGTGAACCGGCCCCGCGTCCAAAAATAGGGCATCCAGCGATTCTGGCTGAAATCAGCCTGGTTTTCCGTGCGAAAGTACGACGTCATTTGCCGGAAGTAATCTTCGTCGGATTGCCCCGGCTCGCGGCTGATGGCCAGCACGATCCCTTCCACGATCTTGTCGTACGGCACATTTTCCGCCGCGCGGCGGTACAGCCAGCGGTACCACTGCGACGACTTGTCGCGCCGCACTCCCTGCTCTCCGCCGACCGGCATGTTTTCTTCGGCATTGCCGGTCAGGTCGCTCAGCCGAGTGGCCAGCCACGCCGCATACGCCGGTCGCTCCAGCAATTCGTCGATCTTGCGAGCCCGCTTATCGGCCGACCCGTCGGCCAGAAAAGCTTCGATCTCCGCGGGGCTTGGCAGCGTGCCGGTCAGGTCCAGGCTCACCCGCCGCAAAAACTCCGCATCGGTGCACACGTCCGAAGGAACCAGTCCCACCTTGCGCAGTTTTTGCACCACCAACCGGTCGATCGCGGTGGGCGCCGGCACCTGCGGATAACGATCGCCGGCCAGATCAAAAACCGGCAAAATCACCGGCACGGCGGCAATGCCGTTGTCGTAAAAGGCCACCACGTGCGTATCGCCCGGGCCAACGCTCGTGACCTTTCCCTGCTCGTCGATTTCCGCAATCGATTCGTCGTTGGTGCGAAAACGGCACAGCGAAGTCACGTCTTCGCGCGAGCCGTCCGACCAGCGGGCAATCACCCGCAGCGACGAAGTTTCGCCGGCTTTGCCAAACACCATTTCCTCGGGTTCGACCGCCAGCGAAAGCAGCGTGGCGGCTTTCTCACTGTCGTAACCGGGGGCGCCCGATTCAATCCAGCGATGCAGCAGCCGATACTCCCAACCCGCCGGTCGGAATCGTTCTCCACCATCGTGATCGACGGCCAGCGTGGGTTTTTGGAGGATCAAGCTGTCGGCCGGCTTTTGCCGATTGACGCGCGGCTCGTCGCCTGCGAGCAGCGCTTCGTGGTCCGTGGCAAAATCGTAACCGAACAGCGATAGCCGAAAGCCGCCTTGCCCTTGAAACGAACCGTGGCAAGCGCGGCCATTGCAGCCCAAGCGTCCCAACAACGGCAGCACGTGCCGCTGGAAGTCGGGCACTTCCCGCGTGTCAGCCTGGGAGAATCGCTCGCTCGTTGGCGGCAACTCGGCGGCCGAGCCCATCGTTGCCAGACACGGCAGCACAAGCAGAATCCGCCAGAGTGAACCGCGACGCATAACGTGGGTCTCGCTTGAATGGTACCGACGCTTCCCGCAATCAAACCGCAAGTTCGCAGCAAACGGCGCATGCGCTACACGGCGTCGGGCAAGAGAATACGACATCTGTTCCACTTGATGCGCCGAGCCGCTGCCCGGTTTCCCCGCGAAGGGAACCCTCCCCCCGCGTCGCCTGCGCCCAGCACCGATTGATTCTGACTGATTCGTATTCATTTCGCCAGCTTGTCTTGCCGAAAAGCCGCGGCCCAACGGCAAACTCCAACGCCGCCGGCGGCACGCTAGCAGATCCGCGGCAGCAGGGCATGGAGGGGCTCATCCAGAGGCACCAACTGTCCGGTCGCTTGGCGCAATAGCACGGGGCTCAACCGGGGTTTCATCAGCTCGGCAATCGGTGCGGCATGGGCGCTTAGAGGTATGCGGCGGAGTACTTCGGTCGCGCGTTCGATGCGGTCGTGCGGCACGGCGGCAACCAGCGTCCCTTCACAAGCCACAAACAGCGGATCAAGCCCCAGCAACTCGGACGCCCCGCGCACCTCGGGCGTTAGCGGAATGCTGCCGCTTTCCACCACAATGCTCAATCCGCTGGCCGCCGCCCATTCGTGCAGCACCGCGGCGACCCCGCCCCGCGTGGCGTCGCGCATCGCGCGAACTGGCACGTTGGCCTGCCGCAGGGCATCGATGGCGGGCAGCAGAGAACCGCAGTCGCTCGCCAACGGCGGGTCGAATCCCAGTTCTTCGCGCGCGGCGAGAATGCATAATCCATGCCGCCCGATCGGTCCGCTGACCAGAATGCCATCGCCAGGCTGAAGCGCCGCCGGTCCCGCCAGCGGCCACTGCAGTTCTCCAATGCCTGCGGTGTTGATGAACAGCCGATCTACGGCGCCGCGCGGCACCACCTTGGTGTCGCCGGTAACCACCGCAACTTCGGTCTCGCGCGCGGCCGCGGCAATGCTCCGAAGCACCTGGCGAAAATCGGCTCGCTCAAATCCTTCTTCCAGGATCAGCGACAGGCTGATCCACCGCGGCTTGCCGCCCGCGACCGCCAAATCGTTCACGGTGCCAAAAACGGCAAGCGAACCAATATTCCCTCCGGGAAAGAACAGGGGAGACACCACGTAGCTGTCGGTGGTGAAGACAGGCGCCGAACTCAACGGCGGGAGCACGGCCGAGTCGCCCAAGGCCATCAGCAAATCATTCTTCAGCCAAGGGAAGACTTCCTCGCGCAATAGCTGGCGCGTGCGCGGCCCGCCCTCGCCGTGCGCCAGGTCGATCGCATCTCCCAGGCTCCGTTGCGGCAGCGGACACTGCATCCCACCGTCTTCATTCATGTTTGACTCGCAAGGGAGGAAGGGGCTCCATCGCATCACTTCCGTTCTCGACAAAAGCGATAGTATGCGGCGCAGGCGCCTTCGGAAGACACCATGGGGGCCCCCAGCGGCGATTCGGGCAGACACTCCGTTGCGAACAACTCGCACTCGGTGGGCCGGATTTTTCCCGAGAGGACTTCGCCGCTGCGGCACCGCGACGCCTGAATACCCTTGGTGGCAATGGGCTCGAAATGCAGTCCGGCATCGAACCGCTCCCACGCATCGCGCAGCTTGAGACCGCCGCCGGGGATCACGCCCATGCCCCGCCACAACTGATCGCAAGTCTGATAGATTTCAGCAACCATGTTCGCCGCCTGGGTATTTCCGGCTTCCGCCACGCTTCGCTCGTAGCGATTCGATACCGAAGCTTCGCCCGCCTCGATCTGGCGAACGCACTCCAGGATGCCCGCCAGCAGATCGACGGGCTCAAACCCAGTTACCACCACCGGCCGCCCGTGGCGAGCGCAAAACTCGTGATAGGCCTCGTAGCCCGTGATCGTGCATACGTGCCCCGCGGCCAAAAATCCTTCGATCACGTGGTGCGGGTCCTTGAGCAGTTGCTCCATGGCCGGCAGCACGCGCACGTGGGCGACCAGCAGAAAGAAATTTCGCAGGCCCAGTTGCGCCGCTTGCATCACGGCCAGAGCCGTGGCGGGCGCCGTGGTCTCGAAGCCCACCGCGAAAAAGACCACCTGGCGCTCGGGCTGGCGCTCGGCCAACCGCACCGCATCCAGCGGCGAGTAAACCACCCGCACGTCGCCGCCAGCCGATCGAGCCTGCAGCAGGCTGCCCTGGTTGCCGGGCACGCGCAGCATGTCGCCAAAGCTGGCCACGGTCACCTGCGGACGCCGCGCTAAATCGGCGGCAAAGTCGATGATCTCCGCGGCAGTCACGCACACAGGGCAGCCCGGCCCATGGATCATGCGCACCGCACCATCCAGCATTTGATCCAAGCCGTAGCGCAACAAGCCATGCGTTTGACCGCCGCACACTTCCATGATGGTGCGCGTGCGGGTTGCGGTGCGGCGGATTTGCTCGGTCAACCGCTGGCAGATGCTGGTCTCGCGGAATTCATCGACGTATTTCATGCGGATCTCACGCGCGGCGAACGGTGCCTTGCCATTGTAACAAGGCGAAACCAGCCGGGGCGAAACACTCCGTGCCGTCCCCGCTTTCACGGAAGTTGGGCCGCGTCACAGCGCCCGTCGATCACCCGGGCAAACGCTGCGCACGGGTCGCCCGCCGGAAATGCCCTGCCCCCCTGGGCGGCGCCGCCCTTAAGCAGATCCCGAGATGAGTTCTTCATCGAGCGGCGTCAGTTCGACCGCGTCTCCCTGCAGGCGCCGCCGTTGTTCAACCAACAGCGTCGCCAGCTTTTCCACCACGTCGGGACAGCGAGAGGCCACCTCGTTCACTTCCCAGCGGTCGTCGGGCTTGGCGTACAGCTCGGGCGTCGCGGGACGATGGTCGCCCTCTGGACCGGGCGCGGCCGGAAGGAATAAAACCCAGGCCGACGTTCGCAGGGCCGCCGAATCGGCCGCCGCCAATAACAGGCGATCTCGCGTTTGCGCGGCATCTCCCCGAACGACCGGCATCAGCGACGGCAGCCAACCGGCGTTGGCCTCGGGGAGTGGCAGGTTCGCCGCCTCGGCCAGCGTCGCCGGCAAGTCGCCCGGCTCGACCAGCGCGCTCGAGCGGCCAGCGGCATGCGCGCGGCGCGGAAATCGCAGCATCCAGGCAAGGTGCGTGGCCTCGCTGTACAACGACACGGGCGTATGCGGCGGATACCCCAACCGGCCATGCACGCCCAGCGGATATCCTCGGGCCGAAATCAAGCACAACAGCGTGTCGTCGCCTCGGGGAGAAGCCTCGATCCAGTCGAGCAACGCGCCCACCCATTCGTCAATCAAGGTCACCTGGCCGGCGTATGCCTGGCGCATTCCCCACAAACGATCAGGGTCGGTTTCGGGCGGCAACAATTCATGCGGCGGCTCCACAAAGTCGGGCGGTTCGGGATCGTCGTCGTCCGCGTAGCGCGTGCGGCGTTCCCTCGGGGCGTCCCACGGAGCCAGCATTGCCCGGAGATGAATCCACAGCAAATGCGGCGAAGGCAAAGCAGCAGCGACAGGCGAATGCTCCTGTTCCTCGCCCGGCTCTGCCGACGGGCCTTCCAGCAAATCGAGCGCGGCGGCAATCACCGCGGCAACGGCCGTGTGCTCGTCGTCTTCCGCGGCCGCCGTGGCGCAGGGGGGCGGCAATTCGTGTCGCTGGTCGAAGTCGCCCGCGGCCGGCAATTGCGCTAGCAGCGGCTCATCGGTGATGAGCGCCGTGTAAAAACCGGCCGCGCGGAACCAACCCGGCAACGAAGCGGGCAGCGAGGGCCGTGGCTCGGCCGATTCGCTCCCGGCAGCGGAGGCCGCCGACGCGCGGCCCTGCCAGGCACCGGCATAAAAGGCCTGCAAACATGGCGAACCCGCATAGGCCTGGTCGAAGACAAAGCCGTCCGCGGCCAGGCGATCAAGCTGGGGCGTTTCCACCCAACCGTTGCCATATCCGCCCAGATAAGCGGGCTGCAGACCATCGACGACCAGGCAGATGACATTCATGGGGGGGATTACCAAGCCGCCGGGCTTAGCCGATGGCGGTGGTTCGTTCGTAAGAACCCAGGGTTTCCAGTTTGAGGCACTTTCGCGCCAAACCTTCCAAAGCCCTCCGCACCGCGGCGTCGCGCTCGTGGCCTTCGACTTCGGCAAAGAACAGGTACGCGCCCTGGCGATCGGGAGCCGGGAAGGACTCGATCCACGTCATGTTCAGGCGATGCCGCTTGAGCACGGCCGTGGCATCGGCCAGCGCGCCCACCTTGTGATCCACCTCGAACATCAACGCGGTTTTGTCCTTGCCGGTACGCGGAGCCGACTTGTTGGCAATGACGGCAAACCGGGTGATGTTGGCCGCGTTGTCTTCAATGTTTTCGGCCAGCACATTGAGGCCATAATGCTTGCCGGCTTGAATGCTGGCGATGGCCGCGGCCCCTGGTTTGTCTTGCGCGAGCTGTGCGGCGGTCGACGTGCTGGTGACCGGAACGGTGCGCGCGGTGGGCAGATGGCGCGCCAGCCAGTTGCGGCACTGCGACAGCGCCTGCGGACGGCTGTAAACTTCCACCACGTCGGCCCGCTCGCATTTCCCCAGCAAGTGATGGTGGATGCGAATTTGCACCTCGCCGCAAATCCGCACGGGCAGTCGCGTGAACATTTCCAGCGTGTCGGCCACGCGGCCGTCGGTCGAGTTTTCCAGCGGCACAATGCCAAAGTTGCAATGGTTGCGGAACACCTCTTCGAACACCGCTCCAATGGCGCCGACCGGCACCAACTCCATGCTTTGCCCAAAGTAATGCATGGCGGCCAAATGGCTGTAACTATAGGCAGGGCCGAGATAAGCCACCCGCTGGTGCTGCACCAGAGCCCGCGCGCCGCTGATCACCTCGCGCACAATGGTACGCACCGCCAACTCGCCCAGCGGACCCGGGTTATGGGCCACCAGCGCCGCCAAATGCTCCTCGTCGCCCGCCCCGGACGCCACGGCCTCGGGCGCAGTCTCGGCCAATTTGAGCGTGAGATCGGCCCGCTGGTTGGCCAGGCGAATCAACTCGCTGTCGAGCTTTTCGATCTTCTTTTGAAGCGCGGCTGGTGTTTCCCGTGAACGGCTCGGCTTCACGCCTTTCGCTTTGGCCATGGGCGGGTTTCTCATTAAGTGGCCGGAAGGGTTCAACTTCCGAACAGTAGAATGGGCTGCCGGCACGCGAGGGACGCAAACAACGGCATCACCAGCTTGCTATCGGAAAACTTCTAATGGCCAAAACTTACGGTGTCAAGCAGCCGGAAAAAACGTCGGGGTTCGCGCCGGGTGCTGGCGAGCGCAGCGGTGCCGGCTCCCGGGCTGGCACGGCGTCACCCTGCGGCGTGCCAGCCCAGCGATCGACCGCCCTTTCGCCGTGGGCGATCGAGGAGCGTCTCTGGAGCCCCCCCTGCCAAATTGGCAGTAGCCGCAGGAGCACTGCAAACGATGCCCCGAACCGCGCCTTTTCTTAAGATTCTAAATATTGCCAGCAATGGGTTTGCAGAAATAATTCCATTTGAAATACAAGTGGCACAAGGGTTGCTTATCCGCAGGTATCGTCCGTCGTAATCGGCGGGCGGTTGCACTCAGGCGATTCTGGGCTGGGCGATACCTGCTCCACCCCAAGGAATTCGCCTGAACATCTTTTCCCATTCAAGAAGAGGCAGGCCTGGCGCGTGGCACCGCCGGGTCGACTGCAATAGTTTCGATTCGGTCGGCCGTGCCAGCGGTCCGGCGAAAGGAGCGCACGATGGCGAGTAAAGGCGAGAAAATCATCGGTATCGACCTCGGCACGACCAACTCGGTGGTGGCCGTGATGGAAGGGGGCGAGCCCAAGGTCATTCCCAATGCCGACGGCTACCGTACCACCCCCAGCGTGGTGTCGTTCAACGACAAGGGCGAAGTCGAGGTGGGCGAACGTGCCCGGCGCCAGGCGGTGCTGCACCCCAAGAGCACCATCTACTCGATCAAGCGGTTCATGGGCCGGCGGCACAACGAGGTGGCCAACGAAGAGAAGATGGTCCCCTACGAGGTGGTCGGCGGCGCCGACGAGTACGTAAAGGTCCACGTCAACAACAAGGATTTCACTCCGCCCGAGATTTCGGCGTTTGTACTTCGCAAGCTGAAGGAGGCCGCCGAAGCCTACCTGGGCCATCGCGTGAACAAGGCCGTGATCACCGTGCCGGCCTACTTCAACGACGCCCAGCGGCAAGCCACCAAGGACGCCGGCCAGATCGCCGGCCTGGAAGTGGCCCGGATCATCAACGAGCCCACCGCGGCCGCCATGGCCTACGGCCTCGACAAGAAAACGAACGAAACGATCGTGGTCTTCGACCTCGGCGGCGGCACGTTCGACGTGTCGGTGCTCGAAGTGGCCGAAGGCGTGTTCCGCGTGATTTCGACCAGCGGCGATACCCACCTGGGCGGCGACGACTTTGACGAAACGCTCATCAAGTACGTGAGCGACGAATTCAAAAAAGACACCGGCATCGACCTCCGCAAAGACACGCAGGCCTTGCAGCGCCTGCAAGAAGCCTGCGAAAAGGCCAAGAAAGAATTGAGCTCGTCCACCAGCACCGACATCAATCTGCCGTTCATCACGGCCGACGCGTCGGGGCCCAAGCACTTGCAAATGACGATTACCCGCAGCAAGTTCGAGCAGTTGGTCGATCCGCTGATCGAGCGCTGCCGCGGCCCGGTGCTGCAGGCATTGAAAGACGCCAAGCTCGATCCGAGCAAGATTGACGAAGTGGTGCTCGTCGGCGGCTCCACCCGCGTCCCCAAGGTGCAGGAACTCGTCAAGGAGATCTTCAAGAAAGAGCCGCACAAGGGCGTGAACCCCGACGAAGTGGTCGCCGTGGGCGCGGCCATTCAAGGCGGCGTGCTGGCCGGCGACGTGCAAAACGTATTGCTGTTGGACGTTACCCCGCTCAGCCTGGGCATCGAAACCGAAGGCGGTATTTTCACCCCGCTGGTGGAACGCAACACCACGATTCCCACCGAGCGGAAAAACACCTTCACCACCGCCGCCGACAATCAGCCGGCCGTTACGATCAGCGTGTACCAGGGCGAACGCAAGATGGCCAAGGACAACCGTCTGCTCGGCCAGTTCAATCTGGAAGACCTGCCGCCGGCGCCGCGTGGGGTTCCGCAAATCGAAGTCAAGTTTGACATCGACGCCAACGGCATCCTCAATGTCTCGGCCAAGGATCTCGGCACCGGCAAGGAACACTCGGTGAAGATCGAGCAGTCGGGCGGGCTTTCGACCGAAGAAATCGAAAAGATGCGCAAGGATGCCGAAGAGCACGCCGAGGAAGACAAGCAAAAACGCGAGCTCGCCGAGGCGCGTAACGAAGCCGAGGCCCGTTGCTTTGCCTTGGAAAAAATGCTCAAGGAGCACGACGACAAGCTCAAGGACGCCGACAAGGATGCGCTAAAGGCTTCGATGAAACGGGTGCGCGAAGCGGCGACGGGCGACAACGCCGCCAAAATCCGCTCGGCCGTGCAAGAGTTGGAGCAGGCCGCGCATGCCCTGTCCAGTTCGCTGTACAGCGGAGCCGGTGCGCAGCCGGGCGGAGGCGCCAGCGCCGCCGACAGCGACGGCGCCAACGGCTCCGCGGCCGGCGACGAAGAAGTGATCGACGCCGAGTTTGAAAAGAAGGATTAACCTCGGCATCGACCAAGTAGTAGCAACACCTGCCCCCCTTCCCGGACCAAGCGGTAAGGGGGGCAGTTCCCTCCCAGCGTATGCGGGGAGCCGTTTGACCATGTCGGCCCGATCCCCGATCCGAACGGCAACCCCGCGCGCCGCTCGCGAACGCGTACCTCCTTTCCGGTCATTCGACCAATCTCAAGGGAATTTATTCGATGGCATTTCGTGCCGATAAACTCACGCTCAAAGCTCAGGAAGCCGTGCAGCGCGCCCAAGAACTGGCGCAAGATCGGCAAAGCCCTCAGTTGGAGCCGCTGCACCTGCTCGCCGGCCTGCTTGCCGAAGAAGACGGCATTGTGGGCGCTGTGCTCGAAAAAATCGGCGCCAACCGCGGCCGGCTTTCGCAAATTGTCGACGCCGACCTGCGGCAGTTGCCCAAGGCCAGCGGCGGCGCGCAGCCCCCGCAGCCATCGACCTCGTTGATGCAGGTGCTGGAGGCCGCCGCCCGCGAGGCCGATCAGTTCAAAGACGAATTCGTCTCCACCGAGCACCTGCTCTTGGCGCTGGTCAAAGTCAAGTCCAAGGCGCAAGACGTGCTCAAGCTCAATGCGGTGGGCGAGCAAGAAATCGTGCAAGCCTTGAAAACCGTCCGCGGCAGCGCGCGCGTCACCGATCAATCGCCCGAGGATAAATTCCAGGCCCTCCAGAAGTACGGCATCGACCTGGTCGAACGGGCCCAGCAAGGCAAACTCGATCCGGTCATCGGCCGCGACGCCGAAATTCGCCGCGTGGTGCAGGTCCTCTCGCGGCGCACCAAGAACAATCCCGTGCTGATTGGCGAACCCGGCGTGGGCAAAACGGCCATCGCCGAAGGGCTCGCCCTGCGCATTGTCGAAGGCGACGTCCCTTCCAGCCTGCAAAACAAGCGCGTGATTTCGCTCGACATGGGCGCCCTGGTCGCCGGCGCCAAGTATCGCGGCGAGTTCGAAGACCGGCTCAAGGCCGTGCTCCGCGAAGTGCAAGACGCCTCCGGCGGCGTGATCCTGTTCATCGACGAATTGCACACGGTGGTCGGCGCCGGCAAGGCCGAAGGCGGGGCCGACGCCGCCAACCTGCTCAAGCCAGCCCTGGCCCGCGGCGAACTCCGCTGCGTGGGCGCCACCACCCTCGACGAGTATCGCGAATACATCGAGAAAGACGCCGCCCTCGAACGCCGCTTCCAGCCGGTCTACATCAACGAACCCAGCATCGAAGACACCATCGCCATATTGCGAGGGCTCAAGAGCCGCTACGAAGCCCACCACAAAGGCGTGAAAATCAAGGACTCGGCCCTTGTCGCCGCGGCGCAGCTTTCCCAGCGCTACATCACCGATCGGTTTTTGCCCGACAAGGCCATCGACCTGGTGGACGAAGCGGCCAGCCGGCTGGCCATGGAACTGGAAAGCGTGCCGGCCGAGATCGACCAGGTGCAGCGCCGGCTGGTGCAGCTTGAATTGGCGCATCGCCAATTGGCCGAAGAAACCGAGGAGCACGCCCGGCAGCGCCTGCAGGAAATCGAAGAAGAAATGAAAGAGCTTCGTTTCCAGTTGGCCAACCTCCGCGAGCAGTGGGAATCGGAAAAAATGGGCCTGGGCGACGTGCAGGCCATGCACGCCCGACTCGGCGAAATCGAACTGCAGTTCAAGCAGTTGCAAACGGCCATCAAGCAGAAACAGGACTCGGGCGAACTGGTCAACGAGAACGACTACCAGCGGCTGTTCGAACTGCAGCGCGAGCGAGATCAACTCAACGCCCGCATCGAGGCCGCGGCCAAGCCGGCCGAAGGCAGCGACAAAGACGGCGCTCCGCGCCGCCGGTTGCTGCGCCGCGAGGTAGGCCCCGACGAAATCGCCGAAGTGGTCAGCGCGTGGACCGGCGTGCCGGTCACCCGCATGATGGAAACCGAACGCAGCAAGCTCCTGGTGATGGAAGACCGCCTGCACCTCCGCGTGATCGGCCAAGACGAAGCCGTCGAGGCGGTATCCAACGCCGTGCGGCGCAGCCGTAGCGGCCTGCAAGACCCCAGCCGCCCGATCGGTTCGTTCCTGTTCCTGGGGCCCACCGGCGTCGGCAAAACCGAGCTCTGCAAGGCCCTGGCCGAGGCCCTGTTCGACGACGAAAACGCCATGGTGCGGCTCGACATGAGCGAGTTCATGGAAAAGCACACCGTGAGCCGGTTGATCGGCGCCCCTCCCGGCTATATCGGCTACGAAGAGGGCGGCCGGCTCACCGAAGCGGTCCGCCGCCGCCCCTACTGCGTGGTCCTGCTCGACGAAATCGAGAAAGCCCACCGCGACGTGTTCAACATCCTGCTCCAAGTGCTGGACGACGGGCGGCTGAGCGACAATCACGGCCACACGGTCGACTTCACCAACACCATCGTGGTGATGACGTCGAACATTGGCAGCGCCATGATTCAAGAGATCGCCCGGGAGGGCGGGCAGGAAGAAACCATGCGGACGGCGGTACAGGCGGCGCTCGAGGCGCACTTCTTGCCGGAGTTTTTGAACCGCATCGACGAAACCATCATTTTCCACCCGCTCCGCCGCGAGCAAATCCGCAAGATTGCCGACCTGCAAATCAACCGGTTGCGCAAACGGCTGGCCGATCAGGAGTATCAACTCGATCTGACCGAGCAGGCACTTGAAGCCCTGGCCGAGCAGGGCTACGACCCCACCTACGGCGCGCGGCCACTCAAGCGCGTCATTCAGCAGCGGCTCGAAAACCCGCTGGCGGTGGAACTGCTCAAAGGCAAGCTCGAGCCCGGCAGCACCATTCGCGTGGACTTTGCCGATGACGAATTTTTCTTCCGCAGCCTGGCTACGGAGGAAGCCCCGGCGAGTTGAAGCGGCGCGCCGCTTGGCATCGCCGCGGCTTGAGGGTGAATTCGCGCCGACCATCCCACGGTGGCCGCCGGCTTCAAGCTTGCGGCGATTGCCCCGAAGCCGCGGCGCCATCCCCCGGCGGCTTGCCGCGCACGGCCGCCAGCGCCGCGCGCAGCGGCGCGCCTTGCCCTGGATTGATCATGTGGATGTAGGCAATGGTTCCTTCGAGCCAGCTTTCGAAGTCGGGGCGTCCGCCGCGGTTTTGAGCGGCCAGGCCTTCCTGGCTCGCTCGATGCAGCATCGCCCTCAGGCGGCGAACCAGTTTCCGCGGCACGCCGGCGCGGCGGTTCACCACCACGCCCGTCACCAGCTGCGCGCGATTTTGCCGCAACACCCGGGTTTTCTGTTCGTTTACCCCAAAATCTTCTTCCCCCACGATCCGCCGCAGGCGGTGCAACAAATACCCCGTGCGCGCGGCGGATTCCCCCGCAGCCGAAAAACTCAAATCGTCGGCGTAGCGGCTGTAGCGCCAGCCGAGCTTGGACGCCAGCCCCGCCAGGCGGCGATCGAGACGACGAGCAGCCAGGTTCGAAAGGGCCGGGCTAGTGCAAGCCCCCTGCGGCAACGACCGCGCCGCCTCGCCCACGTACCAGGTGGTTCCTTGCCACCGGACCGGTTGTCGGGGGCAATCGGTGCACAACAGCGCCAAGATGGTCGCCACGGCGGGCGAATAGCCCAGGCTGCGAAAAATGCCCTGCACGCGGGCATAGGTGATCGACGGGAAAAAGTCTTTCAGGTCGACGTTCACCACCACATCTTGCCCCAGGTGCTGCGCCGCGTTGGTGGCGATGCTTCGTCCCCGCACAAACCCCTGAGTGGCCTCGTGAACCGGCACGGGGTCCAGAATGTTCCGCAAGATCCACCGCTGGCAGCGGGCCAGTTCCCGGTGCGGAGCCGCCAACTGTCGCATTCCGCCCGACCGCTTGGGCACCCGAAACAACACGTAGTGCGGTCGCGTGGTCGCCGGCGCATGCCAGGCGAGCCAACGCAGGCGCGGCAGCGGCACGCCGAGCGCGGCGGCCACGTCTGCCGCGGTGTGCAGGCACGGCAAACCGTGCGCGGCCAGGCGAACTTCGTCGCTCGCTTCGGCCGCCAGCGGGCGTGAAACGCCCCGCCCTAAAAAGGGCAGCTTATCGAGCGGTGAACTCTGCGGCGCCCTCGCACGAGGCTTCGCCGCATCGCCAGGCGCAGCCGCCGAGTTGCTGGAAGTTGGCGCCTGCGGTGGGTTTTTCACGCGTCGCCGGCTCTTGTTCCGCGACACAGCCGGAGGCGCCAAAGGCCCCAGTTCCAAGGCTTCTCGCAGCGTTTGCGGGGCCGTGTCGTCCGCGCGCATCACGGTTTCACGCATTCGCGCCGCCGGCGGCGTGAGAGGAGCATTGCCCGTCGTGAGATATTGCTCGTCCGTTCCTCGCCGAGACCCGCCCAGCACTTCGTCGGCATGATGCCACCGCGCGCCGCAGCTCAGGCATTGCCGCGCCTGCGATGTGCGCAGCGCCTTGCCGCACTGTGGACACTTGGCCCCCGCCCCGCGCTGCAGCCGGGCGGTTCGGCCCCGCGAAGGGGAAAAGAAACTGCGGAGCCACGAAAAAAAACGCATGGTGGCAAACGCTGCAAACGAATGAGGCGCATCAACCGGGGATGACAATCCAGCAGGGCAGAAAGCGGGGCGGCGGCACCACGATCCAAGCGAACTGACTTCGTCCTCCGGACCAAGGCTCAGGCGGATCGGCCACCGACGGATTGTCGCCGTGAAAAGCCGACGGCTTGTCCTGGTCACAGGCGACAATACGTCGGTGAAAGCCAGGACGACGCCTTGGGAAAGCAAGTTCAGGCATTCGCAACCGCGGCGGAACGCCGCAGTGACACAGGTCTCAGTTCGTCGCGATTTTTCGCGTGCCGCCGCCCCGCTCCCTTGCCACTTCCGCCACAACATGACGCAACCGCTCCATCCTGGCAATGGCAGTTGAAACGCGGAAAGATCGAAGTTTGCTGGAGCGACCGCGGTTCGTCTTGTCGCCCACTCCGCCTTTGCCGTATTCTTCGCGGCACGGTGGTCCCCATCCGCCGCCAGGTCGGTTGCGTTGTTCCTTGCCCGCTTAACCTGTCGCAATGCCAGCACTGTTGAACCACCAACCCGACGCGACCGCCTGCCCGACATTGCCAATCTCGGAACGGTGGGGCATCGGGCTGCTGTTTGTCGTTGCGCTGCTGCTGAGGGTAGCGGCGGTGCTGGTGCTCGACAGCTATCACAAGCCGTTCACCTACGAGCATGGCGAAATCGCCGTGAACCTGTTGGAAGGCCGCGGTTTCAGCGTGCGCTTCCTCGGCAGCCATGGCCTCACCTCGCAACAAGCGCCAGGCTATCCCCTCTTGCTGGCGGCCTGCTATGCGATCTGGGGAATCGAAACGCCCGCCGCCTTGTTGGCATTGCAACTACTGCAAGCAGCGGCCGGAGCAGCGCTGGTGCTGGCAACGATGCATCTGGCGTGGTCGCTGTTTCCGCAGCGCCGGTCCCTGGGCTGGGCGGCGGGAATCCTGGCCGCCATTGCCCCCCCGCATATTTACATGGTCACGCACGTGCAAGTTGTCACCTGGGCCACCTTGTGGCTCACCGTGCTGATGGCTTTGTGCTGCTCTCCGCGCTGCGCCCAAAGTTGGCCGGGGCTGGTAGCGGCGGGGGCGGTCGCCGGCTTGCTGTTGTTGTTCGAGCCCATTTTGGCCATCGCCACGCCGCTGGCGGCCCTGGCGGTGTTTGTCCGCAATCGCAAACCCGGCTGGCATCCGGCCGCCTGCAAGGCGGCCCTCGCCCGAACAGCCGTGCTCGCCGCCGTGGCCTGCGCCGTGGTGGCTCCCTGGCTGATTCGCAACTACCGCGTGCACGGCGAATTTGTGTTTATCAAAACGACCTTTGGCTACGCCTTCTGGCAAGGCAACAACGCCCTGAGTTGGGGAACCGACAAGGTGCCCAAGCCGGGCGCCGCCCTGCTGGCCGCCACGCACGACGGCACCTGGTGGGGCATGGATCGGGCACTCTGGGACGCCCGCCACGAGACGGTCTACATCGACGACGTGTTGCTCAAGCCCCAGCGTTATCGCCGCTTTGACGGTTTGAGCGAACTGGAGCGCTGCCGGCAGTTGGGCAGCGACGCGCGGCGGTTCATCGCCGAAAATCCCCAGGCGTATCTCGCGCTGTGCTGGCAGCGGCTGCGGTACTTCCTCCTCGGAGACGAAACCAACCCCAAGACCATGCATCCGCTGTATCGCGTTTCCAACGCTTGCTGGTTGACACTGTGCGCGGCGGGCCTGTTCTTGCTGCGGCGAGAATGGCGCGCGATCTGGCCCACGGCGACCGTGTTTGCCGCCGTGCTGGTGTTTCACACCCTCACCATTACCTCAACGCGGTTCCGCATTCCGGTGGAGCCACTCACGCTGGTTTGGGCCGCGGCCCCGTTGGCCGCCGTCGGCGCCCGGGCGAGCAAAAGATGGGCAGCGCCGTTCCGGCCGCTGTGGACCACACCGCAGGCAAGAGTGACTCAGAGCCCCGCGGGCAGCAAGCGCCGGGCCAGCCAAAGCGCGGTGTAGGTGGTGCCCGATACGGAGGCGCCTTGCGCGACTTGCCGCGCCAGCCAGTCCGATAGTTCGGCCGCGGGAACCGCGTGCACGATGATTTCCTCGCGGTGGTCGCCGCCGCCGGCCCCCACCTGCTTGAGATCGAGCGCCGCCAGGTACGTGATTTCTTCGGAAGTCAGGCCTGGCGAGGTGGGACAAGTGGCCAGCGGCTGCCAGCGACCTGCCTCGAAGCCGGTTTCCTCGATCAGTTCGCGCTGCGCCGCCACCAGAAAATCTTCGTCGGTCTGGCCCGGCTCGTCGCCCACCAGGCCGGCGGGAAACTCGATCGACGGCCGCCCGATGGGTATCCGCTGCTGCTCGACCAGGATCAACCGGCCATCGCTCGCAATCGGCACAATGATCACGGCGCCCGAAGCGTTGATCCGGGCGGCGTATTCCCAATGTCCCGCCTTTACCAGGCTGAGAAACCGACCTTCGCAGAGAGTTTGCCGGGAATTCATGAGCAATAGCGGGGAATTCAAAAAGGGTGACGAAGACGCCAGCGGCGAAACCAGAATGCGATACCTTGCGGGGATGCCGACGGGGCAGCACGCCCAGTGATTATGCCGCGCACGGGTTGCGCGCCCGAGGGCGATCGCTACGCGTTCTCAACGCCGGCCGCGGCGTTTTCTTAGGCCGTTTCGCGCTGCAGTTCGTCGAGCATTTCAATCCGCAACCGTTCGATGCGGCGACGACTGGCTTCCAGCACGGTAAACCGCACGCCGGCGTAGGTGACCTGCTCGCCCACCGTGGGAATGCGGCCCAACTCGTGGAACACCAGACCCGCCACGGTGTCGTAATCGCCGTCGTCGGGCAGCATCAGCCCCAGGCGTTCGTTGGCTTCGTCCACGTGCACGCGGCCAAGAACTTCGGCCGTACGTTCATCGATGCGGCGAATGCCTTCCACCAGTTCGGGGTCGTACTCGTCGACAATTTCGCCGACGATTTCTTCCAGCACATCTTCAATCGTAACCAGGCCTGACACGCCGCCGTATTCGTCGAGCACAATCGCCATGTGGTTCCGCGTGCGCTGGAACTCTTCCAGCAGATCGTCCACGTGTTTGGTTTCAGGCACGAAGTACGGTTCGCGCAGCAGATCGGCCAGGCTGCGCACTTTCTTTTCATCGGTGCGTATCAACTCGGGAAGCAGGTCCTTGGCGTAGAGAATGCCCACGATGTCGTCGCGATTCTTGTCGAAGACCGGAATCCGCGTGGGGGACACATTGATGACAAAATTGGTCGCCTCGCGCACCGAGGTTTTCAGCGGCATGCACACCATGTCGGTGCGAGGAGTCATGATACTGGAGACTTCCACGTCGGCTAGGTCGATGATGCCTTCGATCATTTCGCGGGCGTCTTCTTCCAGCAGACCTTCGCGATGTCCTTCGGTGACGATGGTGCGAATTTCCTCTTCAAAGTAGTCTTCGCTGGGTTGCGACAGCGGGCGGCCCGCCAGGCGATGCAGCAAGACGTAGTTGAAGCGGCCGGCCCACACCAGCGGCGCCAACACGTAGCTCAAAGCTTGCCAGAAGCGCCAGCTATAGAACAGGAACGGTTCTGCCCACAGGCTGGCAATTCCCCAGGGGAGCCAGATCTCGACCACCAACAGCAGCAGGCCGCTGAGCCCCGCCGCGGCCAGCAGCGTGGTGGCTCTGGGAGCGGCCGCGCCCCCCGGCAATTCGGTTCGATCGAGCAACTGCAAATGCACCCAGTACGCGGTGCAAACCACCACCAGGGCCCCGGCGAGCACCCGCAGCGATTCCGCGGCTCGCGCCACGCGGTCTTGCCGCACCACGATTTCCTTGAGCAGCGACGAAGCGTTCTTCTTTTCGCAAATGCTCCGCAACCGGTGCCGCGAGAAACGGTTGAGCGAACGCGCCGCCACCGAGGCCAGGCAGGCAATCACCAGGCTGAATAACAGCAGCAGGGTAAGGGAATTCAGGGTCACGAGTCCGATCCATCGTTCGTGCGCGGGACGGCCGGAATCTCGCCGACGGCCGCGGCGGCCACGGTTGACCCAATCCCGGGCGAATCATCGTCCAACCCCCGTGCCGCCACGCCCAGGGCGGCCAAATGATGCCGCTCACGGTCGCGCATCTGCTGCTGGGCTTCCGGTTCCCCGTCGTCATAACCGGAGAGGTGCAGCGCCGCGTGAACGACGTACAGCAGCAATTCGTGCTCGGCCTGCCAGTGGTACCGGGGGGCCTGTTGCATCGCCATTTCGGCGCTGACGACAATCTCGCCTTCCAGGCAGGCGTCGTCGTCGGCAAGCACAAAGCTCAGCGCGTCGGTGGGGTAGTCGTGCTGCAGGAATTGCCGGTTCAGGCGATGGATCTCGGCGTTGTCCACCACGGCCAGGCTGATTTCGGCCCGGCCCCTGCCTTCGCCGCGAAGCACCTGTCGCACCGCGGCGGCCAAAGTTTCCTCGCAAACCTCCAGCGCCGTCTGCCGGTTGGCAACCGACACGGAAATGGAGGCCGCCCGCGACGGAGGTTCTTCGTCGGCTGCCGCAACTGGCAGCGACCGAGCCCTGGGCGCTCCGTGGTCGGGGGCGGGCAGAGAAGGTTGTTTCATGATTCTAGGCGGTCCGTTGGTCCGGATACTTGACCCGTCCGTGGTACACGGCAATCAAGGTCTTCGTCAACGAATTTTGCACGTTCCTGAGTTCTTGGAGCGTGAGGCTGCTTTCGTCAAACTGGCCGTCGAGCAACCGCTTCATCGCAATGTTTTCCACCACGCTTTCGATCCGGGCCGGCGTCGGCTCCGAAAGCGTCCGGCAGGCGCTCTCCACCGCATCGGCCAACATCAGCACCGCCGCCTCTTTGGTTTGCGGCTTGGGGCCGGGATAACGAAACGCGTTCTCCTCCACCTGGCTGGCATCGGGATCGGTTTGGCTGCGCTCGTTCGCCTGGTGGTAAAAATACTCCACGAGCGTGGTGCCGTGGTGCTGTTCGATAAAGTCGATGATCGGTTGCGGCAAGTGATGATTCAATGCCAGTTCCACCCCGTCTTTCACGTGGGCCACGATAATCAAGGTGCTCATCGCCGGCATCAGCGTTTCGTGGCGGTTCACCCCCTGCTGCTGGTTCTCGGCAAAGTATCCCGGCTTGAGCATCTTGCCCACGTCGTGAAAGTAAGCTCCCACGCGCACCAGCAGGCCCCGGGCTCCGATCGCCTCGGCGGCGCTCTCGGCCAGCGAGGCCACGTTGATCGAGTGATTGTACGTGCCGGGGGCTCGCTGCACGAGTTGTTGCAGCAACGGGTGCGAGGCGTCGCCCAACTCGTACAGGCTGAGATCGGTCAGCACGCCAAATCCCCGCTCGATCAGCGGCAAAATCCCGGTAATCACGAAGCCCGCGGCCAGCGTCCAAAAGCCGAACAGCGCGGCGTCTTGCAATAGCCGGAAAGAGAACGCCTGGCCATCGAGCACGGCCACCCCCAGGGCGATCACCACCGCGGCCAGCCCGGCTTCAAAGCAAATTTGGATCAATCGCAAGCGGCTGCGGATGTTTCCCAGCAACATGATCGCGATGGCGCTCACGGCCAGCAGCATCAAAAACTGGCCCACGTCCTTGCCCGTCACCACCGCCACAAAACTTGTCAGGGCCACCGTCAGCAGCAGGGCCAGTTCGCGCCCCAGGGCAATCGCCACCGCCAACGCAAACAGCAGCACGGCGATGATCTCGGCCCGCCAGGCATCGGTTGTCAGCCACCGCGCGGAAATACCCGTCACGATCGCCAAGGCCAGCAGCAGGGCGAATTTGTCCAGCGGCAGGCCGAGGCGGGGTCGCCTGGTGAACACGTAGCCCCCGCACATGGCAAGCAACGTGCCGATCAGCCCCAGCACGGCCAAGGCCCGGGTGAATTGGTCGGCCGCCTGGTGTTCCTGCTCCAGATACGCCTGCTGCTCTTGCCGCAGCAAGTCCATCTGTTCGGGCCCCAGCGGCTTGCCCGCAAACGCCAACGGCTGCCCTGCCTGGATTTCAAAAAATTCCTGCGGCACCAAGGCCACGGCCGCGTCGCGCTCGCGCGCGGTTTGCACCTGGTCGACAATCAGCGTCGAAGGCAACCGGCCCCGCAGCCAGTTGAACACCCGCTCGCCCACCGCCCGGGTCTGGTCGTGCGACATCAAGCGCTGCTTCAGCGACGAGTCCTCGGCGGTTTGCAGGTCGATGAGCACGTCGGCCACCTGCACCTTGGTTCGCCGCTCGGGCTGGCCCTTGGGATGGACGATGATTTCCTTCTGGTCGCCGTCCGTATGCTGCAATTTTTGCAGCAGTCCCCGCTGCTCCAGCGGAGCAAAAATTTCCTCGATCGCCTTTTCAAACCGCAGCCGCTCCATGCCGCCCACAACCGACCGGAATTGCTCGAACTGCTCTTCTTGTTCTTCGCGGGTCGGCGGCATTTCGCCCTCGGCCAGCGGCGGCTGAAAACTTTGCCAGATTTCTGGATCGAGGGCCTCCAGGGTGGGGGCGTTGCCGATCTCGACAATCGTATTGATCAGCTTGCTGCGCAACTGAATCAGCGGCTCGGGGTCTTGTTCGTACACGTGCCGCGATTGCTGCCGGGCACGATCGCGCGCCAGTTGCGTCTTGTTGAGGTCGGGCACCGAAAAGTTGGTGCGGGCGACAATGTCGCGCTCGGGAACCTGGCCGGTGCGGAAAGGAAATGGGGGCTGCCAGGCGGCCGTGCCCACCACCAGGGCCAGCGCAGCAAGCACGCAAAGCCCCGCGCGGGCCCAAATGTTCCCCCGGCGAAGCTGGTTCCAGAGTTGCTTCCAACGACCCGGGGGAAGTTGAACAGAAACCGCCCTGGGGATGCGTTTACGTCGTGTAGGTCCGTTCGTCATCTTGATGAATTGCGCCCGCGCCTAATGCCCGGCGGCGGTCCCCTGCTCGTAAGCCAGCACGATCTTATGCACCAAAGGATTGCGAACAATGTCCGCGGTACCCATCGTTACATGGCAGATCCCCTCGATGTTCTGGAGTCGTTCCAGGGCGTCGGTCAAACCGCTCTTCGTGTGAGGCGGCAGGTCCACTTGGGTCGTGTCTCCCGAAACCACGATGCGGGAGCCGTGGCCCATGCGGGTGAGGAACATTTTCATTTGCGTGACGGTCGTATTTTGCGCTTCATCCAAAATGATGAAGGCTTCGTTCAAACTGCGGCCGCGCATGTACGCCAGCGGTATCACCTCGATCAAATCGCGCTCCATGTAACGCTTCATTTGATCGTAGTCCATCATCTCGCGCAGGGCGTCGAGCAATGGCCGCAAATACGGGTTGATTTTGGCTTGCAGGTCGCCCGGCAGGTAGCCCAGGCTTTCTCCCGCCTCGACCGCGGGACGCACCAGCACGATTTTGCGGATCAATTCTTGTTTCAAAGCGTTGACCGCCATCGCCACGGCCAGGTAGGTCTTGCCGGTGCCGGCGGGGCCAATGCAAAACACCAAGTCGTGCTTGCGGATCGAGTCGATGTACGCGGCCTGCCCGGCGCTGCGCGGCGCAATTCGCCGGCCCGCCGTCATCACCTGGACTTCGTCGCCTTCGCTCCCCGCGGGAAGACCCTGCCCCTCCGAAAGCATGGCGGCGACCTCCTCCGCCGAAACAACGTGCCGCGCCCCGCGGTCTTGAATCCGTTTGAGCACGTCCGTCGCCCGGCGAACGGCGGCTTCGTCCCCTTGAATGCGAACTTCACCGTCGCGGGCCGATATGCTCACCCCCAGCGCGGTCCGAATCGCTCGCACATGCTGGTCGCGAGGCCCGAACATGTTGATCAGAGCCGTGGTATCGCCGACCGTGATTGTGGTCTCAGCCATTCAATAAAAATAAGGAAGCTGTCTGGAGGGGAGAGATGGGCCACGGGCCACGCCCTTCGCCGACCATTGGCTCCGCGAGGGGGGCAACCGAGGGAATTCCTCCACTCGATGTTCGTGAGACATCGACAACGATGCTCAACTGTCCATTTATACCGTCGCGCCTTCCCGGCAGACCAGTTAAGTTCACCATCTAATTTGTAAGCCACTAATTTACAATGCCTTACGACAAGCAAATCCGGGGCCGCCCGGGGGGCTCCCCACAGCGGCTCCCAGTATTATACGTCGTGTTCGACGGGGCAGTCCTTCCCCCGCCCCCCCCAGCCACACCCGCGGCGCCGGTCGCGCCCGCCTGCCACCAGGCAGGGCCGTGTGAAGGGGGCAGGCCGCCGATCACGCGCAACCAGCGTCTCCCGTCCTCTGCCGCGCGCTCGAGAAATCCTTCAACATAAAAATTGCGAAGCCCTGCCTCGTGTCGCCCCGCTCAAGGTACTTTGCCAAAACCGGTCTCGACCCCGCACTCGGATCTGCCAGAATCCCTGCTGCAGCTCGTTGCCAGGTGCCACCACGAAGACGAAAATAAAAGCAACTTGCCTCATCAAGCCCGGCTGCTGCCGCCCGGCCGATTCATCCAGGGCGCTCACAGCCGTTCGCGGAGTAGGACATGGGAATTCTCGAAGGGTTCAAGTCGATTTTTCAGAAGGGGTCGAGCAAGAAGGTCAACGTTCGCCGGCGGTTCGAACTCCTCCGTGAAGCCATCTCCGGCACCATGTCCAAGTTCTATCGGGCACGCGATCGCGAAACCGATCAAATCGTAGGGCTCAAGATTCTCGACCCCGTCAAAACCGAGGCTTTCGAATCCCGGTTCAAGGGGCTGAACAAACCCAGCGAAGGCGAAATCTCCTTCCGGCTCAAGCACCCCAACATTGTCAAAACTCTCGAGTACGGCATCACCACCGACGACGAACCCTACATTGTGCAGGAATTCATCGACGGCCCCGGCCTCAACTCGCTGCTGGTCGGCAAGAACCGCGAAATTCTGGAAGGCATGCGGATTCCGCTCATCCGGCAAATCGCCGAAGGCCTCCAAGCCGTGCACTCGCTCGGCTTCATCCATCGCGACATTTGCCCTCGAAACGTGATGGTCGATACCGAACAAGGCATTCTCAAGCTCATCGACTTTGGCCTCGCCATCCCCAACGAAGGCAAGTTTTTGCTGCCTGGCAATCGCACCGGCAATCCCAACTACATGGCGCCCGAACTGATTCGCCGCAAGAACACCGATCACCGCGTGGACGTGTTCGCCTTTGGGGTCACCGTGTTCGAAATGCTCACCTTCGACCTCCCCTGGTCGCGCGGTCTGACCGGCAAGGCCGCCATGGATCACGCCACGAGCCCTCCGACGTCGATCAAAAGGTTGCGGCCCGAAATTCACCCCGCGCTGGCCGAGGCCGTGCACTGGTGCCTGGAGCAAGACCCCGCCAACCGTTGCCCCAACGTCCGCGATTTCATCGAAAAGATCGCGCATCTCCAGCAAGAAGACACGGCCTAGCTTGCCGCGGCTGCAAAATCCGGCAAATTGCGCCACGGCTACCAGGGCGCGCTGGCGCCCGGCATCTCCCTCGCGAAGGTTTCCATTTGCCCATGAAAATCACCCGCTGCAGCACCGCCGTCGTCGAGGCCAATTACGATTACACCTTTGTCCGCATCGAAGCCGACAACGGCCTGCACGGAACCGGCGAATGCTTCTTTGCCCCCGGTTTAACCGCCGCCCTGGCCGAAATGTTTCCGCTGCTGATCGGCCGCGATCCCCGCGAAATCGACCGGCTGGCCCGCATGCTCTGGCGCAAGGGCTCGGGCGCCGGCGCCGTGGCCGGCTACCTGTACAACGCCGTCAGCGGCATTGAAACCGCGCTGTTCGACCTCGTCGGCAAGCACTACGGCGTGCCCTGCTACCAGCTCCTCGGCGGCAAAGTGCACCCCGCCGTGCGCATGTATGCCGACTGCCATGCCGGCGACAATCTTGAAAGCTGGGGGCCCATGCTCATCCCCCGCAATCCCGACTGGATGCGCCAACTGCAAGGGGGCGAAGGCCGCGACGAAGACCGCTACGAGCCCGACATGTATCGCCGCAGGGCCGAGCAAATGGTGGCCGGCGGCTTCACCGCGATCAAGTTCGACATCGATTCCCTCATCACCTACACCGGCGAAGAACTGTTGCGGCCGATCACCGACGCCGAAGTGGCCACCATGGCCGCCTGCGTGGCGGCCGCCCGAGAGGGCGCCGGCGCCGGTGTCGATCTCGCGGTGGATTGCCATTGGCGGTTTTCGCCCAGCGACGCCCTGCGCATTTCGCGCGCCCTGGCACCGTACAACCTGCTCTGGCTGGAAGACCCCTGCCCGCCCGAAAACTGGCGCGACATGCACGATCTCAGGGCGTCGTCCGCCTGCCCGATTCTCACCGGCGAAAATCTTAACCGCCGCCACGGCTTCTGGGATCTCATCGCCCATCGCGCCGTCGACCTGGTCGCGCCCGACGTGCAAAAGTGCGGCGGCATGCTCGAAGCCAAGCGGATTGGCGAGTTGGCCGAACTGCAAGGCATTCGCGTGGCCCCGCACAATATCGCCTCGCCGCTGGGCGTGCTCGCCGCGGCCCACGTGTGCATCGCCCTGCCCAACTTTGTGGCCCTCGAATTCCACGGGGCCGACGTCCCCTTCTGGGACGCCCTGGTCCGACGCCCCAACCGGCCCGAGGCGCTCATCGAATCCGGCTACGTGTACCTCGACGAGACACCCGGCCTCGGCGGCGAACTCAACGAGGAAGTCGCCCGCGAATACGCCAAGGCAGGCGAAACGTTCTTTGCCTAGCCAATCATCGAGCGCAGCAAGCGGCGCGGCGCAGCGCCGCGATCCGGACCGCCCTCACAGGGTGCGCGAGTTGCCGCTCCCAGGTTGACACCCCCCAACCGGCGATTGATGATGCACTGCGTGCCCGCGGCGCCGCGCGTCTCGTTCGCCGTCGCCTCCCGGCCCCGTTCCATTCCGTTGGCCTGGTTTCATCCATGAGCACCACCACGCGGCAAACCATCTTCGAGGCCAGCCTCGACTTTTTTCTCGCGCCGGTGCGCGAGTTTCTCGACGACGACTCCGTGACCGAAATCATGGTCAACGGACACAACCAGGTGTACGTCGAGCGGCGCGGCCGCATCGAACCGACCGATGCTGCCTTCGAAAGCCACGACGCGCTGCTCTCCACGGTCGTCAACATTGCCCAATGGGTGGGCCGGCAGATCAACCATCAACGCCCCATCCTCGATGCCCGCCTCCCCGGCGGCTATCGCGTGCACGCCATCATTCCGCCCAGCGCCCGCACTGGCATCTACCTCAACATCCGCAAGTTCTCGCGGGAAGCCTTCACGCTTGAAGACCTGGTCGGTTTTGGCAGCCTTACCGAAGAGACCCGCGAGTTTCTCGAAATCTGCGTGCGGCTCAAGAAGAACATTCTCATTTCTGGCGGAACCGGCACCGGCAAGACCTCGCTGCTGGGCGCGATCTCGCGGGCTATCCCCGAAGACGAACGCATCGTGGTGATCGAAGACACCTCCGAACTGCGGCTGCACCAGCGCCACTGCCTGTATCTTGAGGTGCAGCACGCCGACGCCCGCGGCCGCGGGGGTCTCTCCATCCGGCAACTGTTCATTACGTCGCTCCGCATGCGGCCCGACCGCATCATCGTGGGCGAGGTTCGCGGCGGCGAAGCCCTCGACCTCGTCCAGTCCATGCTCAGCGGCCATTCCGGCAGCCTGTCCACCGTGCACGCCAACACCGCCCGCGATGCCCTGGTGCGCATGGAAACGCTCTCGCTGATGTCCGAGGTGGAACTGCCCATTCACGTGGCCCGGGCTCAGGTGGCCTCGGCGATCGACGTGGTGGTGCAAATCAACCGCTTCTCCGACGACGGCTCGCGGCGAATCACCCGCATCACCGAAATCCTCGATCTCGACGAGCAAAACCGCTACCAGTGGCAAGACCTGTACACGCTGGAAATGCAGGGCAAAGACAAGCAGGGACGGCTGATCGGCAACCTGAAACCCACCGGAACAGCGCCCACCTTCCGCCGCGACGTGCTAGGACAAGGCCTCGACGACATGATCCGCCTGACCACCAACATGTGGGCCAATTCGCCAACCGGCACCGCCAAGCAGCAGTAGCATTGGGCAATAGTGTCCGGGACTTCGGTTAACACAATCTTAACTTGCGCTCCGGGCCGGTTTTTGTCATGAAGGGGTCATGCCCAAACGCGTGCGTCGTCAACC